>Ga0209208_10009075_pt1 | contig 13120 bp, 10 predicted proteins | sample S1TSphfallax_3_FD_187694 | JGI IMG/M metagenome (GOLD analysis project Ga0209208, IMG submission 187694) | Host-associated microbial communities from peat moss isolated from Minnesota, USA - S1T2_Fd - Sphagnum fallax MG (SPAdes) (version 2) | ecosystem: Host-associated > Plants > Peat moss >...
ATTCGCACAGGAGTTGAAGAGGACAGTAGTGATGGGAGCCCTGTTGGCGGTAGCTGTTGGGGCTATCGGAGCGCAGGCCGCGGACCCTCCAACGCCTCCGCAATCCGGTGCACCGGAGTCGCTTCTGTCGTCTTTGGTGGCACCGGTGGTCGTCAGCGTCGTTGCATTCTTCGCCTCCTTCGCCTTATAATTTCAAGAATTTTCCTTCCCCGCGAGATTTCTTCGTGCTCTACAACATCAACTCTGAATAAGTTGATTTTAATACTAAGAGGTTTGGGTGTCATCTGCTCGATGGCTCATGTGCATCAAGAGCAGGATTGAGACGTATATAATAGCGAAAAATAATAAGATCGAGTCCATAGAAATTTGTGTTGTGTGCAGGGAGTTCAGTTAAAGCACAGGATCCCCTGTACCTACGTGCATTCGATGGATCGGCAACACCAGGTCAGGGGACAAATAGAATAATATGAGACCCAGGAGTAGGAGCGAGGCCTTGCTAGAAACTTGGTGCGAAGGGAAGAGAAAGGTACCTAACCAGATGCAGGCCCATAATAGATACATGATGATGTAAGAGCGGATTAATTTCTCCAGAGTCTAAAGTACCTCTGGAAGGCTGATTTGTTATTCTGAAAGAGATTTTCTTTTTCAGTTTGTGATTAATAAATCTGGTGTACACGTTAACCAGCTTCAAGCATCTCTGTGCCGGATCAAGAATCTTCAATGTTGAAGATCCATTTATGTTTACCTCACATTCATGAGCAATTGGTGATCCGTAAGATCAGTAGAATTGTACAGAATAATTACCAAAGCCATGAAGTTGGGGATAATTCAATGATTCATTGCAACAATCAAATTAGAGAAGTCTTTTGCCTTCCCAGACAGTCAAACTCCATCTGAAAACGCTCTGTTCGAGCAATCATTTCAAAGGTTCTAGAAAAGTCTTTGAGAAATTACCCTCTATGCAGGCAATTGTTTTGGAGGTTGGAAGGGTCTTTTTATGCACTAACATCTGGTCTCTGTAGACCTGCTCCCTGCTGCTGGCCATGAATGCAATGTAGCATTCTTCCTGATTGTTTTGCTCAATCTTGGCAGCTTTGGACATGCCATAACCCTGGGTGGTTTAGGGATTAGTCAAGCAATCAATGTTTTGATAGTGATACTATGCTGAAATGTTAGTGATAAAAGCTTGTTGTGTCAGGACCATCACACGGGCAGTTCCAGATCAAACTGCAGATCTCTCAGCTGGATTCTCATGGCTTCCTGTGCACTACACACAAAGATGCAGTTTTGTCACTGTGACACTGAGGATCAAAGGCAGAGTTACAGTGCCCAGATGTTGTTTTCAAGCTCCAACTATTATGAACTTCTGTGATTAATTTTGGACACAAAAGAACTACTATGAGCACAAAAGAATTCTGAATTGCAAAACACTTCTAGGATTATGAAAACACAAGTCCACAGGAAAGTACTTGATGCATGAATTGGCCATCAATATGAATGCACAGGAATACAAGGAGAGACACATCATCAGCCTAACCTTTTGATGTCTATCTGGTGAGCAAACAATCACTACAAGATACATTCTTAAGAAATTTAAGGTGTACCCTTCCAATTGGCAGAGAGGATTTCATGACAGGTTGCAAGCATATGCAAGAGACATGAAGTTGGGTCCCTATTATATCAGACTTAACCCTTGGCATGTGACCTAACCCTGGGAAGTTGGCATGTGAAAGGAATATGTGACCAATGCAGAGTTGCCAAGCCATCTGCCTTTCACTTGTGACTGGCATTTCAAAATAGGCTGTCAAACAAAGTAAAAGCAAACTTTGGCAAAGTCTTGAAATAAAAGAGAGATATTTACAATCTTTTTTATCTTGTCAGGAGCTTCTTGTCCAAATATGTTTGGATGTGATTATTTATTGTATACAAAAAGTTATAATTTAAGATATATTTATATAATACAAAAGATCATACAAAAGGTTATACAAAAGGTTTGACCTGTTGCATGCCTTATTTTCATCAAATACCAAAACCCCTTAACTCTTAAACATCATTGAAAATCCATTTCTTTGTGTGAGCTTTGTAGTGTGAGGAGAAGCTCAAGGATGTGAGGAACCCAAGTAGAGCAAACAAAGTTATGCACGTTGCCCATGAGCTACAATTAGTCGTTGCATGTGTTATCATCATCGAAACATGTTGCACCAAATCTGTATGAATCAAATAGCAATGACAATGTCCACCAAGGTTTGAAAATTGTTTCTAATGATGAAAATAACCATTCGTCTCCATGTATGGCAAAGGAAAAGGTGGGAAACCTCTATTTGTACGTCAACTCTGCTTTTCAATGCAATAGTTACACTATTATTTCAAAGTGTATCATGGGTTGTAATGTGCTCACTCCTGCACAAGCAACGTAACAAATGGATACCCAAATCATTGATGGTATCATGACTACACTAACATCATGAAAGATGTGCAACTATAGTATGTGATATATCAAGACAAATACGTAATGTTGTAAGGAAATGGGCTAAAGACGAACAAAATGAAAGGGTGCTAGGATGAGTTAATAACCAAGCCCTTACTATTGCACTTGCACATGACCAAAAGACGTGCTTGCATGACATTTGAAGGAGCGTATGCTAGAAGTGAAATAAATTCATGTTCATGTAGTTAATGTATCACAAAATATTGCATTTGAAGATAGGATTGCACCACTGAACTCTTGAAAAATAAAGCATGAGATCAAATGACCTCAAGTAACATTGCCCCAGTGCTACTTGGAAGGGATAAGTACCGGTTTCTACATGTGCCACTACATAAAGAAAAGTAAGGTGATCATCCTACTAGAAACGAAAAACTAATGCAAAAGTGATCAAAGCCCAACATGTTAAGAAGGCAAGGGCAGCAAATCAAACCATTGAAGGAAGGCTTAACCCCCCTTAAGAAGTAGTAAAAAATGACTTGATGATGAACCAAAAGGGCCCACTGTGATGCCAAAGGATCCTGAACCTAATAGCTTTTCAAACATATCTATGGTATGAACATCAAACTCAGTGTAATGTTGCAAGATACCTTAACCTTTCATTATGAAATAATGGTGCACGCCATTGAATTTATAGTAAGTTACACATAAAATGTGAGGAATCTCCATATAAAAAAAATGGATGAAAAATATGTTCTAAATTAGTTGGGTTTTCAAATTTTCCAACATATTTTTATATAAGAACTTTGATAAATTATGATTATGATATGAAATTGTTTTAAACACATTGATACATATTAGTGCTCTATCCATTTAAAAGTACAAAATATTCAATTACAATTGTACTTTCATCATATTTTCATATATTTGAAGTAGGAATGTGACACCTACTTTCCTATACTTATTTTTTAAAATGTACTTAAATGCATATTAAAACATTCAATTATTCAATATTATGCAATGAAGTCAAAGATTTTCCTTTTATTGGTCATTAAAGTAAAAAAATTCATGAGTTCAATTTATTAAGTTTTAGTTTATGGATACTTTCTACCAAAAATAAAAGTATCCTTCATTGGCATACTTTACCATGCTTTCACCCCATCACAAAAGTTGTTTAAGGATCTATAAGCATAAGAATGTTAACTATCGTATTGAGGTCCTTTTGGAGTGCCTCTGATACGGATTCCACAAATGGCAAAAAACTCATTCGAACACTATTCTGAAGACCAAATTTAGGTGTAAAAAAACCTAGAAAAAATGATATATACTAGTCTAACCCTTGTGGAGACCATGTGTTACACACTTCATCGGCTACATTGAAAGCCCTAATGTTGTAAATTCCTGTTATAATCACAAAAAAAAGATACCACATTTGAAGGATGACCAACTATGTGCATATCATCTATTAATGAGGGAAAAACACAAGTAGGGTGGGCTGTTGCAGTAGGACAAAAAGCGCAAAGATGAGTTAGTGTAAACAACACTCCTCCCAAAGCATCCCCCTCTCATGTACCAAACTCAATTGAAATGATTGAGAGGTCTGTTTGTCTAGAAACTTTTAAGAAATATAGTGGAAATGGGTGTGCATAAAACCAACAAACAAATGGGAAAATTTGATCTAAGGTGCCGATACAAGACCACAACTCCTGAAAAATGGTTGTTTGAAATACCAAATTAAATGCATTTTGAGCATCCACATGTAATACCACCCATTATGGATGTAGATTTAACATAATGCTAACCCCATGAACTACAATTTCGCACTTACTTGGTGTTACCACCCCAAACTAATGTGGACTAAAATGTTCTATAAATGTATCCTTGAACTAAATAGTTAATGTGTGGGTGACCAATGGATAATCACCTTTCCAATCATAATGGGTCGAACATTTTTGGTTTATTTCTCCAAAGCTAATAATCGCGATCCAATAAGTAGGTGTGATACTGATGGAGGAACATGACCATGCGCAATGTGCCCACATATTTCAGAAAGGAAATCAAAGCCAATACAAAAATCATCAGGGACAAAACAATCTCAAAATTCATACACCATATCTGAAAGATTACTAAATGAAAGATGGGGTGAACATGCCAAAACATAAATAAATGCCTTTCTATCCAAAAAAAGATCCATCTCCAAATAAAAATTATCAATAAAAGGGGGAGGTCAACTTTAGTTAATAGATAAAAATGGCGAAGGGTCGTAATGGTCTCAGTTGATGGGGTTGTAAAGTGCTGGGGATTAATGCACACACTGTTCGAACATATTACCTTACATGAGCAAGTGCTCATGCATCATGCAATTATGTTGATGGGTCAAAACGTATAATTAGGAACCAAAGGCATTACTTTGGAAAAAGACTGCATGTATTTTTTACCAAAAACAACATTTACATGCAAATGAATTTTTGAATGAAATTTTTTGTAACTTGTTCTAAAAAATATTTAAATGTTTCTCGATGCATCCATTTGTTTTGTTAATCAATATTGAATAAATATGAATTTTTAAAAGTGTGCATATTCTTTATAAATTCAATGTTTCATTTTGAAAAATGATCAAAATTTTAAATAATCACCAAAAATCAAATTTTCACATTCTTTAGTTTTATTATACTCTAAGTTATAACTTTTTTTCATACATCATGTACATTATAACCCATTTATATGTGGTAAAGGAGTTTTGAAGCTTTGAAATTTTGAAGTAATTTTGGAACATTCTTTGAATTTTTAATGTTTTAGTATTCTGCATTAAAAAAAATATGAATGTTTTTTGAATGTGGCTGATATGTTTTTATCATCTATATTTTTTTCAATGAAAATTCTTTTATTATATGAGTCCTTTTAATAGTCCTTTGCAAAATTGACTCCATTTGACACAATAGGTGTACATTTTCAAACATCCTACATTAAAACCAAAACTATAAATTGGATAGAATAAACTTTTACTCTAAGTTCCTTGACATTCATATGAAGGAAAAACGACTAACTTGGCATGATTACTATGGTTTTAAATGGTATTAAAAAAAAAAATGTTTGATTTTGACTAATTATGTCTAACATCCAACACCCTTTTTAGTTCCTAGTTACATGTTTTGACTTTGATAAAAGTGAAGTAGGATCCAGTGCCATATCTAAAGATCTTTGGGAGGCCAATGCTTGTGCTCTAATCGAATGCTCCTTTTGTAATGTCTCCTAGTCCTTTACCATGGCACAAATATCTTGATGGCCTTTTTTACCACACCATGGCGAAAAAAAACAAACACAAGGGATGGAAAAACGAAAATGCATGTTAAGCTACTATGTCAAATGGGTTGACTATTAACTGAACTAAAAGGATGTGTAAAACATGTAACCCTTTGACATGAAAAACATATGGAATATGATGGTATAAATGAAGGCGTGTTAAACTAAAATGGAAAGCATTGATGATACCTAATAATACAATCCATGTCCAAGTTGAAAGGAGGAAAATACAATAATGTTGAAAACATTAGCACCCTAGAAGTTGATGACTATTTGTGTGTGATGCATGATGCTTCATTCCATGTTAATCTTACTATTATCATGTATACGTGACCACAAACAAGACAAGGAACACACAAAAATTGTTTATGGGATGGATAAGCCCTTGATATAGGTACAGATGATTGAAGATTAGCCAGTGGCTAATGAAATAGACGAGGTGTGAAATGTCGCAACCCCAACCTTAGGTTCGTGACCAAAACAAAAGCTTGTGAAGGTGCAACCCAAGAAGGAAGCCCGGGAGTCACGTTTCATGTTCCTGGGAGTGAAAGAGAATGTGAGGGAATGAACCCTCACACTCCTAAGTGAGCTTCCAGTTTGAGAGTTGGAGTTTCGGTGGACTCCCAAATCTTTAAAGAACGATTGTAGGGATCAAAACCCACTGGATTAAAGAGTTCCTTATATCATTGCAAAGTTCTTGGAACTTAGATGTCTAAAATGGGTTCACATGACCCATTTGGACACTTGACACACAAGTTATGGCCAAAAGAAGGGCCGGGAGTTAAATTGTCAATTTGACTCCCGACCACTAAAAGTTGGGAATCACCCCAATTTCCTTGCGTTCAGGTGGCGTGCGACATACCGTTGAAAAGCTCTCAACGAGAGCTACAACTTTGCTTTAAACATCATCTCAATCAGAGGTCTGCATGCAAAGTTATGGGCCCCCAAAGTTGCAAAAGTCCCAACTATGGGAATTTTGGGACTCCCACTTGGGAGTCCCGGGACAAAATGACATTTGGGTGCTAGTCTTGTGGCCAGGCACATAGTATAATATAAAGGGGAAGGTGGTGGCTTCCCCCAAGTTTGGGTTGTGATGAGTCTTGTGAATCCAAGTTTGCCTGTGGCTCATCCTAACACCAAAGTGCTCTAATTATTCACTAATGAACTTGTTGTTTGGTTTGTGCAGGTCCGTGTGAGTGAGTGATTACTTGTGATTCTTCCACTGTCATCCCGAAGCTCCAACATGCCCTTCTACCTTCAAAGTGCTACAAGTTAGGGAACGTGCCCCAACTCCTTACATTTCCACTATTTTCACCTTAAACTCACATTTGAATCTATCAAGGAGCTTGGGAGCACCTCATGAAAGGTGTAAACAAAATAAGAGTAATTGAAGAGATTTAATGAAACAAAGTAGATGCAATGGGAATCATCAAGTGAGGGGGCAAAAATGTCTCATGACGATCCATACAAGTCATCATGATATCAGAATCGTATTGTGATACCCATCAACACTTTGATGCTAGTGAAATTATAAGGTCTACCATGTTTATACACCTTAACTAACAAAACCCTAGACCTTAAACCCTAAATTGTAAGGGTTTTTAACCTACCTACCTACTTACCTAGTTTGAATGAGATCAATAAGGGTCACCATGCTATAGTCATGCAAAAATCTTTAGGACACAATAAAAGGAATTGCATAATTGGGGGATTTGAATGATCCATAGTTGTTGTTTATGGCTAATACATTAGCCACTATGTTTTTGCAACTGGATGCGAAAAGGAAATTGAACAAAATTTGAATTTTTTAAAGAATTAAACTTGTAATGGTTCTAGTGGAATTTGAATGCTATTTCATGTGTGAAGAATTGGACCCATAATAATTCTAGGAAGAAATAACAACAATTATAAGGCTACAACAAACCTTAAATTTGACATCTACCAAAATAGAGAAAAAGACATAAACAAGGAACATGAAAATGATAGAATCTCTTTGTGAAACACACTCACAGAAACAACAAATCTACAATACTATCATCATTAATGACAAGTGTGGCCACCACCCAAAACCTCAAGGGGGAAATCCACCTCTACCACCTCCAAATGGACCTTCATTGCTTGTAATGGAAGAAGTTTGCTTCAAAAGTGACTACCAAAAGCATTATGCCATTTTTCTAATGTTGTTGTTATTCTTTTCTATTACATAACTTATGTGACATCATACTAAGAACGGGTATAGTAGCTAACAACGCCAATGACAACAACAACAACAACAACTCCTTCCTTCTATCTCCTCTCCATTATAACCATACAAGTCCATTGATGATTTAGATTATGCAACTTGGTTTTTCAAATGAAACAACAAATGATGATGTTAAGTTCTCACAAAGCACAACAAAGTGGTTTGTAGATTCAAGTCTTGTAACCCAAGAGTTGGGGCTTCCATATATGTCATTGTAGAACATGAAAGACCTCACATGTGATGACTTGTTTGCACCATCAATGTGGAATTCTCCTAAAACTCAAATTCTTATAATTGTATGGAAAGGTGGAGATCAAGGTTTGTGAATTAATTTACACCAATCTAAATCTCTTGTTGATTTTTTTCATGTTGTTTTTTGCCTACATACTCATATCTTGAAGACGTTGTGTGATGATTAACATCTATGCCACCAAAGAGGTGGAAGGGGCAAGCACAAAGGTAGGGGTCAAGTGGACACAACTAATTGTGGTTGAAATGAAGGTGTTAATTATGGTTATAATTTTCATGGATGTTAAAAAGGTTTGCATATAGGCTTCATTGGTCCAAGTCTCTAAACCTTCTCCACATTCCTACAATTGCAAAAGCCACAACACATTCAAGATTTGAGGATATTTTGACATGCATACATTTGGTTGATGACAATAATGTTGTAATAAACAAGGATGATTTAACCTATGATAAGATTGTTAAGACTAGATGGCTAATTGAAATTCATATTGAGTTATGTGAAGATACAAAACAAAATCTTTGTGTTGATGAAATGATGGTATAATGTTGTAGGAAATTTTCACGCATGCACTAATACATGAAGCTGAAATCATGTTGGTATGGACTTTGGACTTTGCAAAGCCACAATAATCAAACCTCCAATAGGGGTTCAATAAGATAGATTACCTCTTCAATAGGAATTAGGAAATCTCAGATAATAAACTCAATCTCAAACTATTTGATGGTAATTAAAACCAAGAGGAATAGAAAAAAAAATGATGATAATGATTGCTAAGAACCATGACAAGGAAACCAATAAGGTATTCATGATTAAGAGGAATAGAAAAATAAACAAGGTTAATGAATGAAAAACCACAATTAGGAAACCAACAAGGGAATCATGACCAAGAAAAATAGAAAAGAAAGTGACAACAATTACCACCAAGAACCATGGCCAAGAGACTAACAAGGTGATCACAACCAAGAAGAGCAAAAAGAAGGCCATGACGATGAGCGCCGAGAATCATGACCAGGAGACCAACAAGGTGATCATGACCAAGAAGAATAGAGAAGGTAACAATGATGAAAATTAGGAATTGCAACCAAAAGATTAATAAGGAAATCAAGACCAAAAGGAGTAAAGAATAAGGTGATGACAATTAATGTCAAGAGCCATGACTAAGAAACCAACAAGGCAGTCATGACTAGGAGGAATAGAGAAGCAAACAATAATGATGAATGTTAAAAATCACAAGCAGAAGATAACAAGGTGGTCATAACCAAAAGAAACAAAAAAAAGGTGAGGACAATGAGCAATGGGAACCATGCATGACCAAGATATGGACAAGGTGATCATTAGTAAAAAAAGTAGATTAGAAAGCAATGGTGATGAATGTTAAGAACCATGATTAAGAGACCAACAAAATAATCACAACAAAGAAAAACAAGAAAAAATGCAATGGTAATGAATGAAAAACCATGACTAGAAGACTAATCGGGTGATTACAAGCTAAGTTGACTCATTTTTGGTGGATACACCATTCCCTAAAAATTCATATGGTAATGTTAAAAATTGGTAATCTATTATGATATCATTGATTAAATGGGGAATTAGATGGTGGTTAAACAAATTTAAAGGTTCATATGAAAGGAAGTTTTTTAAAGCAAATTTTTAACATACATATTAAAGAGAAGTTATTTTTAAATCCACTTTAAAAATGATTATGATATGGACTTATGAAAATATGGCTAATTTCAAATCATTCAAAAGTCCATAACCTTTTTTTATTAATGTTTTTTCAGGAATTTTTTTGCTCTATGTTCCTATTCCTTTAATAAATCATACATATCCTTATAAAATATCCCAAATAAAAACCATACAAAAAAATGCATGTACAAAAAAACACATATAAAAAATTGGTTCATATTTTTCAACTTCAAAAATCCATTACTAAATATTTGGTGCATATATGTTATTAATTTTCTATATAGATGACAATCTAATCTAATTTTTTTTGACATATGGTTGAATTTATGGCATGTAATTGCATGACAATTTGCCAAAAACTGCATTGGGACACAAAAAGTGGGGCACCCTACCTTGCAACCACCCAACAAGGTGATCACAATTAAGAGGAGCAAATAAAAGGTGGTGACAATAAACAAAAGGAATCATGATGAGAAAATCAACTTGATGATCATGACTAAAAAAGATAGGCAATGGTGATGCAACTAAAAATTTTTAAAATGAAAAAAGGAACATATACTTATCTGTGAAGCTCATGAAAATGATCCATAACCAAGGATGGCACAAAGAAAATCCAATGCATGTTTGTTTGTTTGTTTTTGAAATAAAAATAAGAGAACAATGCAAACTACAAACAAGAATGAAGAAGAAAAAATATATATATATTTATTTTTAAATGAGAAAAAAAACCTTAACCCACCTCCCCAAAACCCTATATTGAAGACAAACATCTGCCACAAGCAACAACAATCAACGAGAGAAGGAACAATAAACTTAAGCACACATGAAATATTGCAAAAGAAGAGTTTGCAAATGGAAACTTTGCTTCGGAGTTTAAAAATAATCAACTGACATAAAAAGGAGATCTTCACAGCTAATCCATGTAGGTTGGGTAATTTTTTCAAAATCAATATCCAACTAAGTAGGTTTCGGCGAGTAGGTATTCCAAAAGATAATACTAGATAGGTTGGCCATTAATTCAATTATCAATTTGATATTAAATTGGCTGGTTATTGATACTCAAACCCAAATCCAACACAATAACCAAGTCAAAATTCAATAGCCAGCCAATACTGGTTTGAACCAACTAGTAATATTCTTGAGTGCCTATTATTGTTGTGGGCAACCCTCAAACCCCCCATCTTGTTTAGCTTTTGGAAAATTACCAACCTAGAAATAATAGCTATCATCTTTTCCCAAAAATGAACATTCAAATATTGTCCATTGGTACTTACATATTGTTTGGACCATTGTCAAGCAATCTTCAACTATTAGATCAAAATTCTTTTGCATGGGCATTTTGGTTCAAGCACACTGCCTCGTGAGAAGTGCAATTGAACACCAAAGAGCACAAACTAATTGAGAATGGAAGTAGTGTTGTGATCTATGTACATGGCATTATAACAAAGAAGAGGGGAGTAAAATCTGACAATCTAACTCCAATTTGATTGATGATTATGTCATGAAACTGTACAAACAATTTTATTGTATAATTTGAGAATCTGATTCCAATTTTAATTGGTGAATAACATTGGCAAAAATAATCCAAAAACTGATTACGAATGGTAGAAAATTTGTGACATATATGGGTGGATTATGATAAAGCATGAAAATAATAGTTTGATGTGAAAGTCACAAAAATAAAGATACAAAGGTTGATAATCTTGAATAAAATAAAAATTCCCAAGAAGCGGGAACCAAATGGATAACTAGATAGGGAGATATGGATCTCTTACACTATTTTGATAAAGAGTAGGAAGCAATGGTATTTGCCTCTTTCACATTTGTGGGATTAGTCCATATGGTACCACTTTAGACACCACATTGCTTCCTCCTGCCCTTCCCCTCAAGTGCTTTGTTGTTGTTGTTGCAATCCTCGATTCACTACCTTGTAAATAGGAATGAAAAGCACCTAGCATAGTTGTTAGAACTCACAACCCATTCAAAATGGCTTGTGGGACAAGAGTCCATGGCAGACAAGACATTGTGAATGGAAACATGGACAAGTATGGAGGTAGAAATGGTCCTAATAACCCCCTTTTTTAGTGGGCTTCACACCCAACCCTTCTTAATACTTGATTTGGTGGTTGCAAAGATTGTGAAATTGTGCACCATGAACATCACCATGGACACTAATCAACAACAAATTGGGAAGCACACTGATCACAAGTCTTGATCCTATCCACAAATCTAGTTCCAGTTTTGATCTACTACTAAAGATTGATCCAGGTTATTTTGAAATTTGGTTCTTATAACTGGAACTCAGATTGGTGATAACTGAGGTAACTCCAGGTGACTACCAGTGTTTGGCAGGTTCATACATTTTCAATTCTGTGGCTTCAATCCTGCAAGGAGACATAAGAAAATTCAGTAAGCACTTAGTTTTTGTTGGCCTTGCCTGGGATATTGTGTTTTTAGATTCATTATAGAGTATATAGTAGTAGCTTAATGGATTTTGGCCCCTAGGTAATAATAATAGGTCTATTTTTATATGAAGATTTTTGAAAGATGATAATTTGGCTTGTGTTGAAACTTGAGATTAGTTATAAAGTCATAATATCTTGAAGGATTTTGGTTTCTTTTAGAGGGTTTTTGGAAGATTATATTTTTGCATGGTGAAATATTTGATTGAGTTTCCATAATGCTGTTTTTTGCCTTAAGATACTGTTTAATCTGAATGGCAAGGCTGCAGTGTGACACACCCTTTGTTGTTGAAGTAGTGGGTGACTTCTAAAAGTACCCACATAACATAAAAGTTGACAATATTGAGATCTCAGAGTGTCAAAGATGCTCTGCGGAGAATACGATCAAGATTCAAAAGCTTCATCAACCAGGACTTTTATATTCTTGTGATTAGAATGCGATCCTTCAATGGTGGGGGGAGTCGGGAGTCAAGAACTTGGTAGACTGAGCCCATCATTCATTCGCTCAAATCATCGGAGACAAAACCCAGCTCATTTGGGTAATGCCTTTGATGATTTAGCTACCTCAGGAATCAATCCCTCACAACATGAACCTTCATCTTTTGATCAGCGTGCTGGGTCCAACCCAGGTGTCTTGAAGAACCAAAGCACATGGTTTTGCACGTGCAGAAAGAAAGTATTTTGAGACTTTGTGATGGATTTCCAGGGAATCAATCATAGACACAAATAATGCCTTTTTGGCACAAGACTAT
>Ga0209208_10009076_pt1 | contig 13120 bp, 16 predicted proteins | sample S1TSphfallax_3_FD_187694 | JGI IMG/M metagenome (GOLD analysis project Ga0209208, IMG submission 187694) | Host-associated microbial communities from peat moss isolated from Minnesota, USA - S1T2_Fd - Sphagnum fallax MG (SPAdes) (version 2) | ecosystem: Host-associated > Plants > Peat moss >...
AAAACAAAGTTTTTATTATTATATTGCCCTCCTTCATTCAGTCGGGAAGAGCAGAATTAGGTAAGACTGACCAATGGTGGCATACGTTTGCCAAAGGTCACCCCATCTTGTCATTTTCTCCCCCCCCAGAAAAAAACAAAGTTTTTTTTATAAAAATAATATTTTCTCTCTGTCACAAATAAAACCAAAAAACTAAAAGTACCATCAAAGGAATGTAATTTCACTTGGAATGGATGAGACAGTTGGGGACAAGGGACATTATGCCTGGAATGTACATGCACTTGGCAGGGGATGTGACAAAAGGCAAAGTACCATCCAGGAATGGACAATGTTGTACACAGTGTTATTAAACGGTTCTTGACTTTTATGAACAACCTCCGGAACTTTGGGTTTAAATTTTTTTAAAAATTAGAACGACTCCAGTTCTGGTTCCTGATCTTCAGAAAAAAACAAGGGGTTTGTCGCACTATAGCCTTGCCATTTATTTACATTGAAAAGTATCTTCAGACAAAAGATGAATTATGGAAACTCAAATATTTCACCATGCAAAAAAAAAAATCTTCAAAACAATCCTCTAAAAGAAACCAAAATCCTTCAAGATATTATAACTCTGTAACTATTCACAAGTTGCAACACAAGCCAAAATATCATCTTTCAAAAATCCTTGTATAAACAATAGACCTATTTATTACCTAGGGGCCAAAATCCCTTAAGCCATTATACTCTATAATAAATCTAAACACAATACCTATCCTTGCCTTGGTAGCCAACCCCAATAAATTGGGGTTTTGGTTTTGGGTTCTACATCCAGTTCTCAAGATAGAATTCTGGTTTGTGTTCTGATTTCGGTTCTGAAAATCAGGCCCACTTCTAGTCCAGGTCTACTTAACGCAGACTGGAACCAGTACTTAACTGCCAATGAACCTCCAGTTACCCCTTGGTTCTAAATTTTTTTTTCCAAAACCTTCAAAAATCTTGATTACAGTTCTCATTCCACATATAAATGGAACTGGAAATCAGGAACCCAGTTTTCGATCCAGTTCCTGCAAATAAAATAAAAATTGGGTTCCGGTTTTAGAAAATTTTCCAAAAATCCAGATCTGGTTCCAGCTCAGTTTCTATTCAACGGATTGCGGAACTGATAGTTCTAGCCAGTGTTGGCCGGCTATTGAGAATATATACCTGGCTATTAACCCGGTTCCGGGTCCGGGTCTTAGTACCCCACCTGCCTAGTATCAAATTTTGGAAAATCTGACTAGGGACCGACCCAGCTTGGTATTGAAGTTTGGTACACCTACTTATACCCTTTTTTGTGTGGTATAAAAATGTCAAAATAAATACCTGACCTAGACCATGATAGCATCCATCTATGTCAGTTCTTAGTTTAGAGTTCAAGAAACCTAACCCTAAAATCTATATCATTTTTGTCATTCCACTCTCCATGGCTACAACATTTATAATTATAAATCCAAAACTTAGAAGGTATATTGTCTTTCCTAAACAAATCATGCCTAAAATATTGCCATTGCTTTTGGAGTTAATCAATTGTAGATTTGGGGTACACATGTGGGTGAAGCTCAAGATTAAAAACCAAAAAGCTTTATTTAAAGTGAAATTTGTTCACATGTTTAATTATCTTACAAGAAAGGATATCCTTGTTATCATTGCTCATGTAATCACATATTGCTTGAAGTTGCTTTATAATGGTAGTGGGTTGTATATTAAAACCATTTTTTGATATTTTGAATTTTTTGGTGGATAAGTTCTTTGCTCACAATTCCATAAAATGGCAAAAATTGAAATGTTGTGTAGTGAAAAAGGTGGTCCTTTCTAAAAATTGTGTTGAGAGTGATTTGATATTAGGTGTTCAGATTTTGGGAAATGACTGCTTTGATTATGTTTCAAGTCCTAGTGCACAAATTGTGTTAAAAATGTGTTGTAGCTAGGGCAAAGGTTGTGTGGGATACATTGCACCAACAATTTTGGCTAAATAAAAAATTATGGCTTCCACACAACAAGCTGTCTCTTCCTTGGTTTTTTTTTTTGTTGTTAACAATGGTAGGGATGTTAACTTTGTACTTTCATAAACAATGTGATGCATTGTATGCCACTCAATATCCCAAGCTTGTAGTTTTTGCAATTTTTCAAAGAAATGAGAAGGTGTGGTCATTTACCATAAGGACCATGTGACCAGATCCTGAAGAAGCATGTAACAATTAAAAATGTAGATGTTTGGGATCGATGGAAAATAATTAATCTCCAAGTTGTAGTCCAAGTTGTAGTAGAAGATGGTGGTCGAGAAAATTCAAAGCAATGGTTTGGTCCTCTAGGCTTAACTTAATGCCTAAGTCTAGCCCTAGCTTAAACTAGATGGTCGCCTATGTTTCGGCCTATTTTAGGTGCCTAAGTCTAGCTTTAACCTTAGTTTAAACTAGGGGGCCTATGTTTAAACATAGCTCATGCTTAAGTAATTGAATGGTTGCCTATGATTAGGCACCATGTACATGTAGATAGGCCTATGTTATGCCACATCTCATTTAATTATTAGTTCATCCCAAACCTTATTAAATCATCACATGTATCATCCCACCATCGGCCAAATGCATTGACCATCATAGTTGCAACACAATTTACCTTTTGACTTAATTTCTACTATGGCTAAATGAAACATGATTAGATTTTGCTAAATTGAATTAAAATTGACTAAACTAAATGTTAAATTCTTTTGTGAAAAGAACAAACCTAACTAATCATTTTAGTAGTTTTATTCCTTACAAGAAAAAGGATTCAAGGCAAAAGAAGTTTGTTGAAGACTTGGTTTTATTCATTGCCAAAGGCTAAATGCATATTCTTGTTGTTGAAAACCATTGCCTACAACAAATGGTTTTGCATCAAAGCCTTTCTGTGGAGTTTCCAAATCAAAAGCAAATAGTTGAAAAAACTATTCTTAATTTGGTGGAAAAGATGACCTAGAAACATGTTTTAAGTGTGTTGGGTCATTGCATTACAATGACTACATCTTTTGATTTATTAACGTCTAGATTCGAACATGACAATAAATTTGCTTTAGTTATTAATTTTGTCAATGAACAACATTGGGAGCCTTGGTATATAACAACATGGTTGTTTGAAACTACAAATATTTTAGGTTTTAGCATGGCATCTTAGGTGAAAGATTTGCTAGCCTCATACAACTTGTTAGACATGGTGGTGGCCTATGTCAAGGATGAAGGTGGTAATCTTTCCACACTTGCAAAAGCCTTCACTTTTGTGGTGACATGCATGCCATTTGCACTTGCAATGCCATGGCAAGGTTCATGTTTTGGACATGGTTTTAGCAAGGCATGTCATTATGCTTGTAATTTGACATTAAAATGTGTGTTGGGTTTTGAAAGGCTGGTTTGAAAAATACACAAGTTGCATGCAAAAAAAAATAATTTCGACAAAAAAGTCTAACAATGGCCCAATGAATGGAAGAAAACTTGTGTGGATGTTGGTTTCCAACATCATAAGCTAAAACCTCATTTGCTAGTAAAATCATTATTTCAAGAAACCTTGGAAAATTAAAATGCAATTAATCTATGTTATGGACAACAAGAATCCTCCAAGTTGCAAGGTTGTGCACCAAATTAGTAATGTATATTTAATCAGACTCAAGGATACGAGTTAATTTTTGATGCACTAAACAATGTTGCATTTATTATTTATTTCAACATGCAAACTTGCATATGAAAGTTTGAAGCAAGCTCCCTTCTTTTGATATGAAGGGATTTTGAATCTAAGTTGTTTTTGCACATGTGTATGATGGGAGAAGTTATGGCTATCTTTGCTCCTTTTTGGTCTTTGGCATTTGTATACAATGCATCAAAGGTTCATCACATGATTACACTCATTTTAAACCAATGTTTTAAAACCCTTGACATGGTGATGGTTTTGGTAGGAAGATCAAAGCTTGTAGTTATGCTGCCTAAATATGATAACAAGACTTTGTTGCCTTTTTCGATTGTTACTTTTCATTTTTTGAATCTTGGAGCTATTTATTTTTTGTTGATGTTGGGTTCTCATCTTTTGACCAAGAGGATTCTATTTTTGGACATGTGATTTCAAATGTTGATCATTTGCAAGGGTTGTAAAAAACCGAACTTAGTTTGTTTTGCCATTTGCATGTACATCCAAAAGATTAGAAGTTGCCTCTGAAATGGTGGAAGGTTCATGAAGCCTGGTTTTTGAATGTGGCATTTATTGCACACCAAATGTTTGGTATCTTGGGATCAAAAATAGAAGTAGAATACATTGTTATCATAGTTGGAGTTTTAACATTAGTATGTAGATGTAAATTGGAAGTTGAAAATATTGACAAACTTGTTATCATATTAAATAATTGGCCTTTTGATGTGTGCATGGAGTTTGATGAAAAGGGGGGTTTTTTGATGATTTCTTAAATGAAGAGGCGACATTGATTGAAAATTATGTTGCATCAATCATGTTGCATGATGCTAACATCACCAGCATATTTTGTTAATGAAGAACAAGATTGGTGTGGTTCTATTTAAGTTCCATTAATGAGGAACATGATTGATGGTGGTTCTATTTAAGCACATGGATGTAACTTTTCAACAAAAACATTGGGATCATTGGATGTTGAAGCAATACATTATGTGTAAAGTTTTCAAAGCTATAAGAAACCTAACATATAACATATAGTTTTAAGAAATGTTGTGAGTTTAAGAGTTTAATTATCTGAAGGTTGAATTTGTCATTGAACTATACTTCATGACCTTTGTTGAATGTTGGGAAAAATAAAAGGCAACATAGTTTCCCAATTGGTATAATTTGCTTAACAACAACAAAATGAGGTGTCAACAAACATAGTTTTTTTTCGAAACTTGAAAGTCGATTGGAATTTTGATCTTAGAAATCTTTTGTTGCTCCCTTTCAAAAACCATTCCATAATGTAAGATCTTTTCATTGTTTTTTTATCAATGTTTTTTCCACCAACCTTGATGGTTTTTTGATAGAAAATTTATAGTTCAATCTTGGAATTATAAATGGTCACATACATGTATTGGATATTTAGATTCCAAGGACCCTTGGAAGGACAAAACAAATACAAGCATACATTTTAGTGTCATACATAACCTACTTGGCCTCTAAAATAGGTGATTCTTGAGACGATTACTTGAAAACCAACCCTTGTGCGTAATAAACATGTATCATCAAAATAATAATCAATTAGATTGGAATTGGGTAAGATGCAAAAATATCCAAATTGATAAAAAGCAAGTCCCAATAGTTTTATGGTAATTTGGTTATTTAATATCATATGAGTTCCCAAAAATATAAAATTCCAAATACCCTACCCACTTGGTATTGAAGAAAAAAAAAAAGCAAGCCAACATTGGTTCTAACCCCTCCAAATTGGGCACCTTCCCAACATTGGAGTATATAGCGTACATGTGTTAAAATGGATTTGACACTTGGGGACAAAGTACATTACACTCGAAATGCACATGTATTGAGATGGATGTGACAAATGGAGACAAGTACATTACACACAAAATTTACAACATGCCAAAAGGGAGAAGGGACGCAACAAGAGTGCCCAACAAAGGTTGGAATGATCCAACACCCACCAATGCACTAGTCTAATAAAACATGTTGGGTTTTGTTAATTGAATGAAGCTCCATTTTTTTAAAGAATTCTCCCATTTTCCTCATTGCCTTTTTCTCCCACCATCACAAACATATTTCTCCTTGTTTTTTTTTCATTTTCTTCTTGGTTATTTTTTCTTCTCATTATCCTTATTCCTCTTCTTTTTTTTCTTATTATTATTTCTTCTCTTTCTCCTTACTTTTCTTTTTTTTTGTTGTTATTTTTTCTTCTTTTTCTCCTTACTCCTCTTCCTGTGTTTTTTTTTCCTTGCCCTTTTTCCTCTTCTTTTCTTGTTATTTTTTCAAAACTTTTTCCTTTTTCATCTTTTTTTTTTCCTTATATATATTTTTATTGTTTTTTCTTGTCTTTTTTCTTGTTGTTTTGCTTGCCCTTTTCCATCTCTTTCTTTTTATTGTTTTTTTTCTTTTTCATGTGTTGGGAGCTTCAATTCGAAGAAAGAAATGGATTTGGAGAAAGATTGTACTTATTACAAGAGGTTGGTAACTTTGGTTTGATAGAAGATCACAATGCAACATGGAGGTCGGTTTGGAACAATAAAAAGTCTTGCTACAAAAATGCAACAAATCTTGGGAGTTTCTCAATTGAATTTGTTTGCTTTAAATAATGTTTTTTTTTCTTATTCTTTTTTGATTTTTTTTCCTTTTTTTTTAATCCCCTTTCCTTTTTTTGTTTCAATTTTCTTTTTTGCATTAATTCATGTAAATATTGTCTCTTTACAAATTCATTTTTTGTTGTTTTAGTCAAACATTGAATATGCAACATTAATAATAAACATAATGTTTGTTTGGACATGCAATGCTTGCATATAAATTATTCATATTGCATTCCATAGTGTTTTCACATCATAATACCCACAGCAATCTTTTAAATTTTTCATTGGTTTTTTGACCAACCATGCAATATTTGCATCCATAATTTTTAAACGAGAAATGGAAAGGTAGGTAGATAAATAGGGGGGTCGATAAGTAGGGTTTAGATGTAAGTTAGTAGGGTGGTTAGGTCAGTAGGATAACTAGGTAAGAAGGTAATATGAAGATCAAGGTTGAGAAAAAAATAGCACCGCAAAAACTCATTGTTCAAAAAACCAAAAAAAGGTGCATTGGTGGGTGCTGGTTCACTCTGGCCACCCCGTCCCCGACGTCCCCCCGCCTCCCAAAGTACGTTGAGCTTGCTCGCTCGGGTTTCACGGAGGTGACGAGAACCGACGACAGACGCGCTTTTGCTGCTGACAGATTGTCAGGCGATGGGAATGCCGGCATCGGCCTGACGGGAAGTCGGAAAGCAAATATTTTTCTGTATTTTTAAAAAAAGGAGTAAAGTCGAAGCAGCAACCACCCCTGGAGCTGGAGCTGAGCTGAAGAAGAGACACGGATCATCAGCTAGCTGCCAGAGAATGGCACAGAATGTCCATCGATTTCGATGGCATTTACTTGTGCTACGGATATGGCCAGACTAGTCGTCGGTCAGATAAAGCACAAATTAGTCGCAGCGGGAATTGCGCCGTGAAATGAACGCCGTAGTTGCAGGGGTGTGTTTTTTTAAAGGATATTGTGATGTAGCCAAACTGAAAATCATCCAGAAATTATTTAGCCAAATTTGGCTACGTACTTGGAATGAAAGTAAAAATTGTTTTAAAAAAATTTCTTGTTCTATTCTTGGCTACATGTTTGGAACTTATCATAAAACTCTGGGGATTTGGAAATTTTTTTTGTTCTTTGAAATCTGGCGAATTTGGGCCATGTTTTTTCTCCCTGAAAAATCCATCCTTTGTATAGCTCGAAATCATATTTTCCAGATTGGAATAAATTGGCGAAATTTCGTCCAATAATTTATTTCTAAAAAACAGCACTGAGTGCACTACATAACTCTGTGCATGTGTCGTTGTGTCTCTGTCTGTCGGGATGTATGAAGACATAGCTAGCTGAGTCTGTATTTGTTTTCATTTGTTTTTCTCTTTTCTTGTGTGTGTGTGTGCTGTGTATGGATCTTTCTTGGTCTTTCCTTCTATGCAGTAGTTTAGAAAGAGCGCAGTGTTGTGGAGTATTGTCGGTTGTTTCTCTGTAAACAAGAGAAACTCTTGTAATTTTTTGGGTTTTTTTGGGAATTTTTAGTCGGGGGGATATTAAGCTGCAAGGAAGTGACTCTCTAGGGATGAGAAGATCAACCTTTAAACCCTAAATCCAGCTCCAAACACCCTGTTCATGAGTTTGCAAAATTACAGTTGTTGTTGTTATTTTTGTTGCTCAGATTCATTCATGTGAGTTTCCTTGTTGTTTCAGTTGGGTGTGCAGTAAGTCCCTCTGGTGCTAAAAGCTGGTACCGATGCCAAATCGTTTGTAGAGAACTAGAAGCTTCATCTTGTGGAACCTTGTCGGAGACGTTTCCTGAAATCGTGGCTTCATCGGATTCACAGTCTTGTTGTTTCAGATCCTTGAGAGTCTTTTATTCTTCAGCTAGGTCCAGCATTTCTTACAACAGGACGACAGTCGAGATCAGAACGTCTAGGTAGTGAATAGAAGCTGACTCCGTGAACTGTTGACGTTGTGATCTGCAGGCATCTATAGAATGATTGATCACCGAGACCGCAACTGGAATATTTTTTTTGCATTTGATCGAGTTCTAGAGCTAGAGAGATCTTGGTAGGATTCAGATGAGCTCGCGGGGAATTGCACTCGTGTGAAGCCGCCGAGCATCGCGCAGCTTGATCTCATATTGTAGTTTCGCATGCATGCATCTTCTATTAGTGCACCGATTAGTTAGAGTATATATGGTGGGTGTCTAAGGAAGGTCTCGATCGGCGCGAGGTCCAGGCGAAGAAGATGATGAACGGATCATCAACTCCAGCAGCACCGACGTCCATGCTGCAAGTACCGGTGGGCTTCCGGTTTCACCCTACGGATGAAGAGCTGGTGGGCTACTACTTGCACGGGAAAGTGGCTTCCAAGAAATCGGAGCTTGACATTATTCGTGATCTCGATCTGTACAAACTAGAGCCCTGGGATCTTCACGGTACGCAAGAATGGTGCAACCGCATAATGATCAATCTTATGGGTTTCATTCTATGTACAGCAGATCAATATGTTGTGCAGTTCCTTGTGTAACAAGTTTAGGTACACAATTGTGGTTGCAGTTCTAGCTGAACAATTCTATATTGGATCACTGTTATAGGAAGTTAATTAGATTCTCATCAAATCCTGCAATAATGATCATGTTTTCAGAATTGTGCAAGATGGGGAAAGACTCTTCAAGCGTGAAGCAGACGGATTGGTACTTCTTCAGCCACAAGGACAGAAAATACCCTACTGGGTACAGAGCCAACCGTGCCACAGCTGCAGGCTTTTGGAAGGCAACCGGACGCGACAAACCTGTTCACTGCACACAGCACGGCTTGATCGGCATGCGCAAAACTCTGGTGTTCTATACAGGCCGCGCACCTCGTGGACAGAAGACTGATTGGATCATGCATGAATTTCGTCTGGACGGAACTTCCAGTCCTCACATGCAACATTATGTAAGTATGAGTTAGAAGCTCTCGATCTCCCACTGCACCGTCTGGTTCATCACAATCGTGAGTCATGAAGCTTAGCGGAAATTCTGGAACAGATCACTGATCAAGAGACCCAACACCTAGTCTAGCCGGATTTCGCAAAAGATATGTCGGCAAATGTCAGGAATGCTAGAAATCATCAGCAGCTGCTGAATGTTGTTTTAATCTGTGCTGCAGGAAGTGGGTGGCTGGGTGGTCTGTCGTGTGTTTCGCAAGATCAAGACCAGCTTGAAGACCAAACGCAGCCATGAGAAGAATGCATGTTCGTTAGCTGAGGAGCAAGACATTGCACTGCTCATGCCGCAGCAGAGCAGTTCCGGCTCCCCATCTGCTGAGATTCAACTCTCCTGCAGCGAATCTGCAGCTGGTGGCGGCGAATGGGTGGCTTGTAATTATCCTCCAGCGCAGCCGCAGGAGATGCAGCTGCAGGAACAATCTTTATGTAAGCAAGAGATCGACATTGACGATTACAAGTACGAAATCAATCAGGATGATAATAGTCCAGCAACGTTTCCCGGCGATCTCCTGCGCTTTCAACAGGTTGCAGCCGAGATCCAACATTTGGAAGAGGTTGGGTACATGACTAATCCGCGTAATTCTCCAGCTTCTAGTAATTTCAGAGGCCTGATCCATGGCAAGAAACTGGACGACTGTTTGCACATGATGCAACAACAATCTAATTCTGTTGCTGACTTTGAAGTCGGGACAAGGTGGTCCGATGACAGTAGTACAGATCAAGGGACGTTGTCAGCGTTAACAAACTGTTATGATGAGACTGCATTAGACTGGATTTTTGAGGATGTGGCGACTGGGGATCACATGATCATGCAGGCGAGATCAATTCCGTCGGTGCGGGGAGAGGAGTTACTTGGAGATGTGATCAATCATCATCTGCAAGCTTAAGAAAAGAATTCTCTGACTTATTGATCTCATCCTTCAGTACTCGACCATATTCATGAGCAACTGATTGTGTGAACTTACCTCTGGAAACTTGTCTCTGGGTACGAGACTGTTTTTTCTGCCAAACATGTAGTCATGAGTCCTTCATTAGAAAGAAGCTGTGGTACTAGAAACCTAAAACTTTCAAGGAACAGACGTTGGATGATCATCTTTCTCTGCACATGACACAGTTGATCAGCGAATATGAAGAGAAAGAATCGACAGGATTGAATCTGAGCATGCAGAATGAATTCCAGATTCTGCTGCTGCACTGGCTCTTTATCCGGTACAGCAAGATCAGTACACTGGATCATCATGTAGGGCATAATATATAAAGATCAACTGCAGATCATGCACTCCTGAAGCGGCCCACATATTGTATATAACTCACTTCATGAGTTCTATATCACTGCAGCCATGAGAGTATGGGGAGCAGCAGCTGGGGATGCATAGACATTCTAAATAGCTACTGTAGCTGTTGCTTCAGCTGGCCACAACGTTCCTGTTCCTGAACCTATGCAAGTCACTCCTTCCGCCTCGCGCAACAAAGCTCCAGTGTAGTGTAGATGAGACGAGGACACATGAGATGATCAGTGCACTGGTGAACAATGTTCACCTCTATAGTTGCACGCAGCTCGTGCACTCATTCATGCAGATCTTCTTCACTACAAATTGGATATTTGATTTCATTTTTAAAAAAATTAAGTGTTTTTTGGCACCAATATTTCTCAGACCCATCAAGAAAAACTGTTCTCTCTTTCTTTATTTTCTTTTTTTTCCAAGTTCATTTTTAGTGCACGTGTGTACCTAACTATGCAGAAAATTAGATCAATCGACTAAGTACAAGCTTTTTTTTGTCATCATCCAAGAAAGGTATTCCCTCCTCCCTTCACCATTGGGGTTACCACTCCTTAAATTCTTCATTAAATCTTCTCCTTTCTCTCTCTCTCTCTCTCTCTCTCTCTCTCTCTCAAAGTTTGTGGAACGTCTTGCAGAGAATGCCCTAAATGATTCCCCTCCCCCCTAAATTTATAAAAAAAATTAATATGGGATTGGTTGATGTAGGTTCAAGGTACCAGCAAATAAGAGTGTACATCCATTTGCATAATAGGAATGCAACTGATGGAAGTTCTGAAGGAGCAGTCCAGAATCAATTAATTGTTTGGGCACATTGCGCTAGTTGGTACTCATGTGCATTGTGTCAATACGCAATTTTATTGGTTCCCTGTTTGGTACTTAATTAACCGGTTGTCCTGGATTATTCTTGAACACTTCTCTATGCAGATTAACAACCAGAATGGTCTGAATCAAATGGCAGAGGATTTCTTTTTTGTGTACCAGTTGTTCTGAGTTCGCACCTTACAATCCTGTAATGGAGCATGCATGTAGACCAAAGTTTTGCACACATGTATATGTGCATCAAAATCAGATGTTCTATAATAATCCAGACCAGCTAGATTACATACTAGAATGGGATGAGCTTGAGCTCGACATAATAAAGTTATTTGTATCCTAGACAGGGGATGGAATTGTTCATTACAGGTCCAAAACGAGTTGAAATGGTTAGGTGAGTATTAAATTGCTTAATTGATTTGTATTAGGTGTCATAACCAAAATCAAATTGTTTTTTGCACTTTCACAAGTGTTAAAAGGAGTTTGGTTCTAGAGGTAGTTCGCAATGTAAATCTTGAGATAAACAACCAAAAGATGGCTATTTCCATGGTACAATACACAAAAGTACTTTCATTTATTTTGAATTCTTTTAGAAATCACATATAATTGATTTGGGCCTTAACAATAAAAACAAGTTATATAAACCATGAATATGCAATTGATTCATGTGTTTGTTCTTATGTACTTGTACACCAATAATTTGATAAAAAAAATTTAAAACACCTTGTTTAATAGTAGTTTACCATTTTCATTAATTTCAAATTTTCATTTTATCTTTGTAGAATGATAAAAACAACATTTAACCCAAGTACATCTTTAATGGGAGAACATTTTCCAACTTAAAAAGATCATAATCATTAAAATTATTATAACAGTATGTACTACCAAACATTTATTTATCATTTAATATGAACATCATGTCTTTAAAACAAATTGGAAGTTTTCATGGAAAAGATTGTTCATTATGGTTGTCTTTTTTTATGTGAAAAAATTCATAAACAAATTCTCATTAAAACTAGTATTTCAAGTTAGTCATTTTGTTATGTTATAATCTTTGTGATAAGCTTCTGCAAGTTACAAATGTACTCCATTCAACCATTGCATTGTTCGCATGTGCATCAATTTCACAACATAATGAAAGTTTAGGATGTTATCCAAATTGAATTGCATAATTCTATCACAAAATCTTCTCCAAATATTTAAAAAGGCATGTAAAAAATGTCTTGAAGTGAAAATTGCCAAATTGTGATTATGTTTTGTGTACACCATACCATGGAAACACTCTAAATGCAAATCATATATAGCAAGATTCAACAATGCCATATTGAATTTTGTCATTTGATAAAAAAAATTGAACATTATGGATAATAGCAGAAAGGGGGTGACAAAATGAAAAGGGGACTAAAAAGGGTTGGACTAGGTACAAGTTACAACTTTAAGGATAACTCTAATCATTGAAAACCTTGAACAACTAGATCCCCCATAGCTATTCAAATCACCAATTGAATTTTCAACTTCTAAATACAATAAAGTGAAGTTTTGAATTCAAGGATCTCTAAGGAGCTCAGAAAAGAAATATTATTTATGCCCCTTGCCACCCCCCCCCCTCCCCCCCTCGGTATTATTTTCAAAGCTTGTCGACTTAAATGTTAATCAATTGAAAAAAATGAATAAATCTTATGTATGTTTCTTAGTAAAAATTAGTTATGTTGTGTTTCATAATTTTTTAATTGTGCCTATGAAAAAAAAGAATTATTTATTTTATTATGGAAAATTTTCCTAAATTA
>Ga0209208_10009077_pt1 | contig 13120 bp, 6 predicted proteins | sample S1TSphfallax_3_FD_187694 | JGI IMG/M metagenome (GOLD analysis project Ga0209208, IMG submission 187694) | Host-associated microbial communities from peat moss isolated from Minnesota, USA - S1T2_Fd - Sphagnum fallax MG (SPAdes) (version 2) | ecosystem: Host-associated > Plants > Peat moss >...
TACCATAAAGTAGCATCAAGGTAGGTGAAAGTATGTGTCAAGTAACATTACTTTGCTTTATTAAGTTTATAATAATCTAATTATAAGAAAATTAAAAGCAAATGAATTTTAAAAGTAGATTTTAAAAATACATTTGAAATTGATTGAAAAATGTGTTCAAACTTACTTTTTGGTTGGAAAAATGAATGAAATTGATATGTAATAAGTTAGTAAATGAAGATCAACATATGTTTTAGGAATTCATTAAAAAAAAATCCATTTATTTCTTGTAAGAGCCTATTTGACACCTAATTGAAATCAAAAGCCCACATTCAAAGTAGAGATCAAAAGTTACTTGTATTTTGAAAAACCTACTTAAAACCTACTTTTATAATTTGAAATATGAAAATCAATGCACATCAATGTAACATATATTATATTTAATCGTTAAAATGAAAACATTCAATGTTCCATAATTTTATAATGGGTTTCATTGTTGGTTCAAATTTATTTGTTCCAGTTTGGACAAGGTAATCAAGTTGTTCACTTTATCTTGCTTACACCCTCAAGTCTTAAAGGTTGGTGGCCTCATATGGTTTAGGGATTAAAGTTCATTGTCAAACTTGGATATTATAATTGTTATTTATTTAATTTTTCATCCAAGGGGAAGCCAATTCATCCATCTTTTGGATGTTTTTCAAGTTTTATCCATCAATTCATTGAACATTAGTTTGAAAACCAAACACAAGTTCAATGGATAGACATACCTCATGGACAAACATGGAATCAATTGGCAAACAATAATTAATCATTAGACAAACATTTCAAATGGACAAAAAATGCCCATTACTAGACATGGATTAAAGTAAATTGATGGCAATATGTGTTTTCCAATTGTCCGTGATTTTCAAAACCAATAATTTAATTTTTAAATTTGTATTGAAATTTGAATTTGGAGCTATTTTCTTTGGAGCTTTCAAACAACCTCATACAAACTTGGATTTACGAGCCATTTGTGATAATGAATTCCTAGAAAAAAAACATCTATGGGCAAAATCAACTAATTTTATGATGAAAGTTTTCAAAAGTTTTCAAAAGGTGCCCATTTAACACAACATGGGACAAAATGTGAATATCTTTTCTTTATTTTTAATTGGCTTTTTGTCTATGACTATTTTTTAAGGTTTCTATGGGTACCAAATGTCTTTTCTTATTGATCCCCCAACTACACTTTGCTAAACCAAATAAACCCAATGGCTACGATTTTTGTCCTTACTATTCCTTCCAATATTGCCCTTGTTCTTCCACCTCGTGTGTAAACAAACCATCCCATCACCTCTTCTATCCCCCCTTACCAACCTTTGGCCCTTCATGTTATTTTGTTTAAAGGAACAACAATCCCATCCTTTCCCATCACTATTGAACGCTATAATGTTTAGGCAATATTCTCACATGGACCCATTACTACACCCCATAATTTTATTTTGCTTCTTAGAAAGGGATCAAGAAACCTTGCAAGATGAACATTTTTTTCACATTCAAGCTATGGCATCAAGCTCCCCCTTTCAACCATCCACCCCCATAAACACTTGCATTGAATTCTAGTTTGGTGAATATTTGCACTAAACACTTGCTTGTTCCCCCTTTTTTTGAGACCACTTTGGCTCTCAAAACCTTCTACCCAAAATGAAATGGTGTACTTATTTTTGTGAAAGATTATGTACTAGATCAAAACCTCAAACTTTCTTGGATGATTGATTCAAATTGATATTTAGTTGCACGCCTTGCCTTTCATTGGTGGTCTTTTTAATATGGTTTTTGAGCATTTACAATGTACATTATTGTTTTCATTTATGTTTCTTCACAAGTGGTTTCCCTTGGTTATTCCAACTTTGTTTGTAGATCACAAGTGGGCATATCCATTAATGCATTGCACATGTCCTTGGAATAACTCATTTCCTAGTCATGACCAAGCCTTTTATTGGGGTTGTTTTGATCACCATTAGAAAAACATTATATCACCTCATTAATTACACCTTATGTTTTAATTCTATGATTCATTTTAGACACATTTTTTTCCCACCAATTTGGTGTCATTACTTAAAGAGGATATCAAGTAACAATTCACGGTATTCAATGCACCTTCCATTACCATCTTGATTAGGTGATCCTAAAAATTGCCATGGCTTATGCAATCAACTTCACCTCACATGTTATGATGTTTCAATAACTGTTGATGTTCAATACCTACAATGACCATTTAAAACATCAATAAATAGTTGGATCTTTATATGAAATGTTTTTACAAGAAACCAAAATCACGTGAATATGAAACTAAAATGTCTTAGATGAAAAGTAAACTTGTTCAAAGGCACCATGAAATAAATGTTGTTCCTATATTCCTTTTTAGTGAACAAACATGTATACGACTAGTTATATATTACATCATTGAAGATAATTGTTAGAGGATCTAACATTTTATATTCTTTTTTAATAGGTTTGTCCCTAACTATCATTGTTGATAGATGTAGAAAAAACTTCAAAATGGTTCCTTGATATGTAAATGGTCAATTATATTGGATAGAAGTCAAATAATCTTTATTCTTGATGGAAATATATTCTAGTGATGAGTAATCAAAATTGGTATAAGGGGGATTTTTTGGAATCCTTTGTATGGTTGTCCATGGACCATTCTAAAGACAATTTCAAGAATAACTATTTCATTTTCAAGCCTAATTACTTCAATTTAAAAAAAAAATTGCTTGATTTAATTTTTTTTTAAAAAAAAACTATCTCCCACCTTTTCTAATAACAACCTCCATTTTATAACTATTTCATTTTTTTCTCCTATCCACCGACATGGATATGAAAAAACAATTTAACATGTCTTTTCATGTCCATAAAATGTAGATTAATTTAAATTAAATTTGACATTGACATAAATAATGATGGATTATTGGAAACCATATGAAAACATAAGAAGAAAAAAAAGTTGATCATCATTAATAGTGCATAGAAGTGTGGAGCTCAAATTGGATAGATGTCAAATAGTCTTTACACTTTATGGAAATGATGTGTTGCATGCATGTTATTGACCATTTGTTGTGCATAGTATTCATATTTCCTTGCATGCATGAAGTTCAATTTCATTTGGGTAATTATTCATTCCAACCACTATTTATGTACATGTTTGAATGTGGTATTTGTAGTTGTGAAATTCTTGTTGCCACCTTCAAAGGATTGTTCATAATTTTTTACCAATCAAAATGCACCATAATTGAATGTTGATCATGTACTTGCAATGACATATCACTAGATGTTATACACATAAAAATGATGCAGGAAATTCATGACTAAGCGTGATGAACATGTATTAACAATTTAAAATTGGAAATGTAGTTATGTAGTTTTGGCAAGAAGTTATTAGTTGCTACCTATGGGAACATGAATATTAAAACTTGCCCAAAACTTAGTTACAAATTCTAGTGTTTGTTTGTTTGTTAGTGTGGAGATTACAACAATTCTTAATGTTCATGATGAAAAAATTTCCACTTTTAATGATCACATTATCGTTACTACATTGCTTATTGTTGTTCCTACTTATAATTGCATCCTTGTTTTTGTGTTTTCATGTGATTGATTTGCAAGTAACCCCCAATTAGGTTGATAAACTCTTTTTTTATTCCTCTAGGTTTTATTTTTTTGCTACTTAGTTTTAACAAGCTAGTTAGGATGATTGCAAGCGAATGAAAGTTGCAACTTATCATTTCATACTATTATTCTATTGCAACTCAAGAGTCAAAAGATCATGTGCCTACATTGATTTGATATAATTTTCTTCTTTTATTAGTTGGTTTCCCATGAACTATTTACATTACTATTAAATTTAAAATATCTATTCAACTAATAATTATGAATTTTTTATTTATTCATATGTAATATCAATTTATTATTTACATTCAATATAAAAATTTATTATATTATAAACTTTTCAAATATTATAACACACCACTTTTCATGTACGCAATTTGAATTTTGTTAATATCAAGCAATTTCTTTTCCTACCATCCAACATCTAAATAAGTGAACAAAATTGAATCATTGTAAAATATCATGTAACAAACAATTCAAATTATAATACACGTAAAAAACATGCACAATTTAATTGACAATCTATTTGTCACCACGTTATGAATCCCAACTCAATCCTTGGAAAGAAAAAAAAACAAAAAAATAAATAAATGCAACTCCATCCTTAAGAAACAAAATTGATTACCACAAACAAAAAAATGATGAAACTAGCCACACGGATAGGAAAATACAACAAAAGACACATTTTTCAAAAAAGATTGAAAAAAAGGATGAGGAACTTCATAGTAATCAACCACTAATTTATGATTTTTTGGCACCTTTCTCTCCTAGGGTTAAACACAATTAGAAATCCTCGAAGGTGACACTTAGTGTAAAGTTTGGGATATTAGATAATTGTCCAACCCAATTTTTATCACCCTATTATTATTTAATATATACATATTAAAACTACCCTATATTATAATTAAATATATTATTTGAGTAAAATGTACCCTTTTTTTAATTGTTAAACTTATAATTTTTACCCAACAATCAATATATTGCACCTTATATTTTTACTCATGTATTTTTTACTTTTTTTTTACTAGTGTTCCCCCCCCCCCTCTCCTTGGGGGGCATAAATCACATTTACTTCTTAGCTAATATATCTTGAACAATATTAGTAAATGTGGTAGGTTTTTCTTGTGGATCAAGCAAGTAACACAAGTGTGATCAATCAAGGAAACAAAACATCATGATTATAGTCTCTACTCATGATTTGGAGGTGTTAAACTTTTAAAGCTTATCCATTAATCTACACTAGTGGGTTATGGAAGTTGGATGCTCCTCCTCATGGGGCTGCATATGATTAGGTTGTTGAAGTTAATGAAAAGGGAGAAAAAAAAGCAAGCTCCAACTAACAATTCGTCGCTAGGAGGTATTATTGTCAACTTTGTTCATATACCACCAATTACACCACCTACACATCTTTGGATTTTTTTGTCCTTTTATTGATTAGGTCTAAATCTTGCAAGATTTCAAACTTGTAGGTTTACACTTCTAAATACATTAAATTTGATTTGATGTAATTGTTTACGATGCAAAATTTAACAATTGAAGGCAAATCAATAACTATGTCACAAAACTTTTACAATTTGTTGGATATTTTTTGGAGTGATTTCCCTAGTTCATTGGCAGTTTATTTTTTGGGTTGTTTTTAACATTTCTTTCCATAATCACTATCGGACCTTGCTAATTGAACATAATAGGAGATGGGCCAGTTACATCATTGCAATAATTGAATCATGGTTATGTTTGAAACAAGGCTCAGTGGCACTTCGAATCCTCTCATAGGATTGAACATAAATGTTGCATTGAAAAAGGTATACACATAACACAACCTTTTTTTTGCAACTTGTCTTTATTTGAGATTTTCATATGTTGAATATTAATATCCAACAAATTATTTCATTAGGTGGTAATAATAGTTATAATTTCATCCATCAGTAAGTGGTGTAGTAAATGGTATGGGTGTTTCCAAGACAATAAGGGGCCTAGGAACATTAATCTTGATTGTCAATATTTTTTTTCATGACGAATATTTTATTCAACCTACATATGTTTTGTCAAAGGTTCCATAGTCCATTTTGTAATTTCACCATGAAATAAATTGCTAATGTGTATTTGTTGATTGATTTAAAAATTTAAATTAATTTACCTAATTTTGACTTCCAATTTGATATTTAAGTTTTGATAATAAAGGTTGTCAAATGTGTTATATATATATATAAATTATTATTAAATATTATTTTCACAATTAACATATTGATGGATGATAATACATGTTTACCATTTTGTAACTAGAAGACACGTTCAACAATATCAACCATATGATCATGGTTGGCATTCAAGAAATGCACATTTCAATTAATGGACATTTCAAATACTTTTTCAAAAATGAAATGTTGTGCACTATGTGGTGTTGTTAAATGAAGCTGTCACAATCAACATTTCAAAAGAAATACTTATAATATTTCATTTTATAAAATTGTTAATGGTATAATAATTGAATATATTACAAATGAAATTGGACAAACTAATGTATATTCATAGAAAGCATGATAAACAACAATATAGTTCATACAAAACTTTCTATGTACTCCTTCATTATCCAAATTACATGGCTTCAATGTTACCTATACATCCTATACATATCAATTGTTATCACCTATTGACATAGGTTTACACATATAAAAAAAGATGTTGGAATTTTAATAGAGGACAAATGAGTGAAAAAAGTCTTTTAAATTGTCCTTTACATACTTGGGATGGCATATTGAAAAAATACATCAGTAGAGATCAAATAATGAATATGTTAATGCCAATGGTTTCAAAAAAATCAATACTATTCCATTATTCAATCATATATGATAATATTTGAACAAACAAATAGAAAAAATTCTATGTGTATATTGTCATCAAATGTTAAAAACATACTTGAAAACCATAGTAGTGATGAAGGTTTTGAGTCCATGTACATAAATGAAGAAATACAAAGTTTTTCATTATTATTTAGTATTTAAGCTAGAATGTCATCACCACCTCCAAATAAATTTTCTTTTCATAATTGGAAGTTTGTCAAAAAGAATATAACAAATTCAATTTCAATTCATGAACTTCATGATTACAAATTAATATTCCTTTTGTAACTTTAGAAATTACCCTTTTCCACTTTTATTTTTTTAAGGTGAAGTTGCATATGATGGAAGTTAAATACCACACAAGTACGTTATATATATATATATAATTTATGTATTCTTTTTGTATGATTTATGTGAATAAATTCAGAATTTACATCATACTTTAAACACATGTCTTGAAAAATATGTTGAAAAAAATAAATTACAAAATCCAACAATGACAAAAATACACATAATTAATCATTTAATGAAGTTTCATTTCATTGGTAAAAAACATGATTCCATGATTAGACGTATATAACTACACATGGCATAAACAACATGGCTTTCTAGATTACATAGTCCAAAAAGCCAATAAAAAAAACCATTTTTTCTACTAGTGTACGTTTGCCATCTAAATTATAAGGTTCACCTAGATGATATAAATGACATTTGCAAGATTTATGTACCAAATTCAATACGTTTCATTTTTTTCTTCACTTTTAGATTTGATATGATGTCATCGTTAATATGGACATAAATTGACCAATTATAAAAATTAATAAAACAATTCACATGAACGTGACATGGAAATCTAGATAGCTTTTAAGTAGGCTTAAAGTAGATCCTATAGGTAACCTTTAGGTAAATTTTAAGTAACCCTAAGGGTAGCCCCTAGGTAATCTAACTTTCAATAGTCCATAATTATCTTCTAAGTGGCCTAAATAACCTTAGGTAGCCCATATGGTAGTTTTATTAATAGGTAGGTAACCCTTATGTAGGATCTACATAGCCATATTACCTTTAGGTAACCTTTATATACATCACAAATTTACAAGTTTTATGGGTTTGTTCCAAATTTGTGTGAAATTTGTTATTTCATAGGTTCGTATTATTCAAACATGAATGTTGTGCATTAATTAAACATAGAAATTCGGTGTATGATTTTCATATGTAAACAACACAAATAGACATATAATATTTATGTATAAACAATATGAATAAACATATGACATTTGTGTCATGGGATTTCCAAATGGGAGTCCCGAAATTCCTAAAGTTGGGACTTATGTGACTTTGGGGCCCCATAACTTTGTGCGAAGACTTTCGATTGAGATGAGATTTAAAGCAAAGTTTTAGCCTTTGTTGAGAGCTTTCTGACGGTATGTTGCACGCTACTTGAAAGCAAGGAATTTGGGTTGATTCCCGACTTTTAATGGTCGACAGTCAAATTGTCAATTTTACTCTTGACCTTTCGTTTGGCCATAACTTTTGTTTTAAGTGTCCAAATGGGTCATGCAAGCTCATTTTAGACATCTAAGTTTCAATATATTTCCAATGATATAAAAAACTCTTCCATCCAATGGGTTTTGACCCTTGCAATTGCTCCCTAAAGATTCGAGAGTCCATCGGGACTCCAACTTCCAAAGTGGGAGCTCATTTGGGAATGTGAGGGTTCATTCTTTCACACTCTCCTGCACTTTCGAGAGTATAAGATGTGTCTCCCGGGCTTCATTCTTGTCCCGCACTCTTACAAACCCTTGCCTTGGTTGCGAGCCCAAGACTAGGGTTGCGACATTTAATGTAGGTGTAGGTAGTCCCTACACAACCATACTAGCCCTAAGTAGGCCCTAATTAGCCTTACTAGTCCTAGGTAGGCCCTAGTTGGCTATTTGTTAACCCTACTAGGTATTCCCTAAGTAGCTATTATGTAGGCCCTATGTAGCACCCAATTAGCTTAGCCTAGATGGCCTAGTCTACAAGCTATATTTAATAAAATTTTAGATTAAAATCTAGTGGCCCAAAGTGCACGATTTGATGATGTATTTGTGTCAAATACAATTATAATCATGGCATTTATAATTGCAACCATGACATTTGTGACTAAGGGCCATAATATGACTAGTTGTAAAAATGGTGAGTCTAATTCAACTATTGTCATGTGTAGTCACAATGGTCACTTACAATTACAAACCTAATCATGGATGTAGTCATATATGCAATGTTTTGGCATAATGGAAAGATTTTTTGATCAATTTGTAACATAAAATCTATTTAAAATGAATAAAAAACACAATTATTCATGAAGATATTTAAAACTACACCAAATATTTAGATCCATAATATAACCAAGTCTCAAATTCATCGAGATATATCATGTTCAATTTTGAAAATAACACTTTCCTATCAACATTCTTCATCATACTTTGAATGATATCTATGATATGTCAACATTTCAAAGAAAGAACAAAAACACACCTTTGATTTATTAAATTCTACAAATAAAGGACTTCCCATATTTCAAGGTTCCCCTAAAGTGGGAAGATATTTTTTAAAAAAGTACATGGCTTATCAACTCTTGTGAATATTTGGTTGCTCCATTTTCATTCACATTATAGATATAAAGTTTTGATAGAACTAAGTACCAAATTGCCTTCACATATCTTTCACCTTTAGTGAATTTCATTTTGATTTCATTAATTTGCATAATAATTTTCCTACTTGTAGTCATGCCTTATTGAAAAATATTTAAGCACCTTATCATTTGGTTTTTTATGACAATTGGGATTGTTGCTCTTTAGTTGACATGCTTGGCCCATCCCCTTGAAGATCATTGTCAGACCATCTCCCATGCTCAAGGTTAGCCTTTTGTTTTTGAAATCTCAATTTGGTGATTATTGTAAATTCATGGTTTGCCAAATCTTGTTTTCATTGCAAAGTTTCCTCTCCAAAATTGTCAACAATCAACTATTAATCTCATGATCACCACCCTAAAATGTATGGTGCTAATCAATATGTTGTTAATTAGTAATTGGTCTTTACAATGCTAATCAATAATTGGGTTAGAGTGTTAATTAGGAAATGGGTACGGTGCTCATGGGTATGTTGCTATTGAATGTCCAACCCCTCCATGGTCCACCTCCTTGCAACAACTTGGTGATGTAGATAGAAATGTACATAGCAACTTGGCTTAGTACACAACAATTTGCTTGGTTATATAGATAGAAATGTACATATCAATATGGTTTAGTATGTAACAATTTGCTTGGTTATGTACATAGAAATGTACACATCAAATTGGTTTAGTATGTAACAAATTGCATGGTTATGTATATAAAAGGGGCTTATTACATGTTATTGCAAGTTGCAACTCCTCATGCCAATGTGGTAGTTGTGGTCAAATTCTTGGTTGTGGAATAGATCTAGGGTATAGGACTTCAGATTGTAGTAGTACATACTAAGCTGACACCCAATGCAACATTCATTACTAACCTACACAAGCATCTTACAAGTACTGGGGGATTGGGGGATCCAACTTCAAGAAAAATTTGGTAAGGATATGCACTAACAAATTGCAATGGTTTCCAATTTGACCCATTATGCAAGAACATGACAACCTTCATTGAATAGAGCAATGATACTTTAGGGTTTCATGTGATTGCGCCCATCAAGTCCCCCACTCCTAAGGCCTGGCCATGGGAACATGAAGCTTGGGATTCCCTTGTGATATTTTGGTATAGGTGCCACCCTCATAGGAAGGGGTATTAGCCCAGGTCAAAAATGGTGGCAAATAGTTTTAGAAATACAAATTCCATGCAACCAATGAGAAGGCTCAACATGCCCTCAAGAGGGCCCAATTTTTTCCTTTTGGGTTTGGAGAGTGGGGGTGGGGGATTTTTAGGGTTTTTGTTCTGTTCCCAGTGTGTTCCCATCAAGTTTGCAAAGGGTTCCCCAAGATGTTCCCAATAGCACCACATTTTTATCATGCATGCTTTGACCAAAATTGAACTTTCATATATTTTATATAAACTATAAAGGTGGGAAAAAGGGAAGGACCTCTATGCTTCTATTTTGGGGAGTGCCCAATCTTTCAAATTTTTTTTGATGATGGGCCAATCAAAGTGGCTTCTTCAAAAGAATAAAAATAAAAATAAATAAAAATTGGGTGAGCCCCCTTAACTAATTCATAGAAGCAACATTTTTGATTGGGATATTAGTTGGGCCCAAAATGGGTGAGAAACAGAGTTAGGGGAACATAACTTTGACGAATGCAACAAATAAGGTGAGGCAGCATGCACCCAAGAGAGGCCCCGGTTTTTTGGATTTTGGTGTTCCCAATGTGTTTCCCTATAGTTCTCCTCATGTTGTGAAAAAGTTCTCAATGGTTCTTTATTGTGTTCCCCCAAGTTGTTCACAATAGCACCACACTTTTTTCCCATTACCTTTACGCCAAAGTTCTATTGTTGTAACTTGTAACTTATATAAGTAAAAGCTGAAGGGATCATTACAATATACTGAAAAATTCCATGGCAAGTTCGACATTTTCATTGTTGAATATTTATTTTATTTTGAAGATTTTATGTCAAAAACTAGAAAATTTCCAAAATCTTGAAAAAAGTATTCATTCCTTTGCTTACAAAAAATAATTTCTTTGAAAAAGAAAATTTAAACATTAATTTTTTTGGTAACATTTTAACATCTCCAAAAATAATATAATTATTGTCAAAGACTATATGATGACGGGAGACATGGGATCATCCCCTTTAGCTTCATCACATTTGTATGATGAATTCAAAAATTTGTACACAAGCATTTGATGAGCATATTCATCAAATGGGTGTGTTTGTTTTCAATGCCTTCACTTATAGAAATTAGAAAATAAAAATTGGAGAAGGAAGGAAAAAAACCCTTAAAAAAATCCAAACAACTAAACTCCAAACACTACCTACCAAGGGGTAATTAAAAGGAAGAGAAAAAGAAGGGGAAAAAAAAAAAAACCTTGGAGGTGTGATATGTATGTATGTATGTTTGATTGGTAAGTTACACATCTTCCATTTTGTTGCATTTGCAAATCTAGGAATAGTGTAGAATATGTTTTGTAGATCCATGAGTTTAGTATGGATTTGAAATTTGAATGGAGATTTTTGTTTCTGACCAAGTCCAGATTTCCTAGCAACTAGGTCACCTAACAAAAGAGTATGTCCTTGCAAAGGTTTTTTCTTTTTGTTTTTTTTTTAGTTGGCCAAGAACTCAACAACATGGGTCTCTCTCTCTCTCACAAAACAAAAAGAAAAAAAGTCATGCTTTTTATGGAGTTGTAAGAGGAAGGGATTTTTTTTTTTTTTTTTTTTTTTTTTTTTTTATATAAAAAAAAAAAAAAAAATTTTTTCTTTTTTTGGAATTAAAAAAAAAAAGGATTTTTTTTTTTTTTTTTTTTTTGGATTTTTCCCCCCCTTGGTTAGGTAGCCAATACCCTTTTATTCTCAACAATAAATTAGGTAGCCCAAAAGGAAAAATAAATGAATACCAATTTTTAGGTTCCATTCTTTTGGCATTTGGCTCCTTTTTTTTAATATATTCTTCTCCACATTTTTTAACCGGTCACTTAAGAGTCACCCATATTGCAAAGGGAAGCAAAGAGCGGCTTGGGGAAAAAAAAAAAAAAAACCCTACAAATGAGTTGTTTTGGTTTTAATGGCTATGTACTTTTGCCAAACATCGTGCAAAGTTTAAGTAGGTAATGCCCGTCTGCCCAGATGTCCGTGGGTTTTTTTTTCTGGCTAAATTTAAATGGTTGGCATTTTTTTTCCTCCCCCTTTCAAAATGGTGAAAAAATATGTTTTTTCTGTTTTTTTTTCTACTCACAAATTTTTTCCATAGATTAAATATTTTTTGTCCAAATTTCTCTATTGAGTTCTAGCATGTAGTAAAAAAAGAATGTGAAGGATGATATTTAAAAAAAAAAACTTTCATATCCTTTTCATAGGCAAATTCACCTAATTTTTTTAAATTTATGATTGCCAATTTAGCTACCTCATAAAACTGAAAAAAAAATCTGCTGAATAATTAATTATTTTGGGAAAATAAGGTTCAACACATAGAATATTCCAAAAGATGCTTCATTTTTCATCACAATTTTTTTTTTTTGGGTTTTGGGGGAAGAAATTTCTATAATTAAAATTTGAACACCCTGGTTTTAAATGTTCTCAAAATGGTACTAGTTGGTGTGGAGGCCTTATTTTCATCGATATAAGGTGACTTCCTTGAGTAGTTAAAAATAAATTCCCCAATGGTTCTATGTGTCACATACCATAGTACTTAGGCAGCTTGGGCACTAATTATATGATTTTCAGAAATGTTGAAATTTTCAAAATGGGTTTTTTCTTCTCCCAAACAACACAGAATTATGACAGAAAAATATTGAATCTTCAGAAATATTTTTATTCCTTGAAATGAAAATAATCAATAAAAAAAATAATAATTCAAAAGACGAGTGTTGATTGAAGTTGCCAAGGTACTTGGGTAGTAGTTGTTGAACTATTCCATAAGCTTTTGACTTGAAAAGAGCCGTGTTCTCTGACTCCCCACCTTCCCCTTTGCTCCCTTTAAAA
>Ga0209208_10009078_pt1 | contig 13119 bp, 8 predicted proteins | sample S1TSphfallax_3_FD_187694 | JGI IMG/M metagenome (GOLD analysis project Ga0209208, IMG submission 187694) | Host-associated microbial communities from peat moss isolated from Minnesota, USA - S1T2_Fd - Sphagnum fallax MG (SPAdes) (version 2) | ecosystem: Host-associated > Plants > Peat moss >...
AGTTGTTGAGTTTAAACATTAAATTTAATTATTATTTTAAGCCACTGGATTTAACCATTATTTTAAGTCATTGAGTTTAACCATTAAATTTAGCCATTGTTTTAAGTCATTGAGTTTAACCATTAGGTTTAACCAATAGTTGAAATCATCAAGTTTAACCATTAAGTTTATCCATTATTTTAAGCCATTAAGTTTAGCCATTAGGTTTAATCAATAATTTGAACCATTGAATTTAACCACTAGGTTTAACCATTACTTTAAGTCAATAAGTTTAACCATTATTTTAAGTTCTTGAATTTAACCATTACGTTTATCCATTATTTTAAGTCATTGAGTTTAGCGAGTAGGTTTAATTAATAGTTTAAATCATTGAGTTTAACCATCAAGTTTAACCATTAGGTTTAACCATTACTTTAAATCACCTAGTTTAGTTAATAGTTTAAGTCACTAAATTTAGCCATTATTTTAAGTCATTGAGTTTAATCATGAAATTTAGCTAATAGTTTAAGTCACTGAGTTTAGCCAGTAGGTTCAGCCATTATTTTAAATCACTGAGTTTATCCATTAGGTTTAGCTATTACTTTAAGTCATTGAGTTTAGTCATTAGGTTTAGCCATTATTTTAAAGCACTATGTTTAGTCACTAGCTATTACTTAGGTTTAACCATTATGTTTAACGATGTGAAATGAACATGTGCATTAAAAAACTTGATAAAAGTTGAACACCTTTGATAGTGTAATCCATAAATAAGGACTTGGTTTATCATTAGGAAGGTTTGGGGTTCAATTCCCTATGCTTATAACTTATGTGCATATTGAGAAGGCTAGGCTAGGTAGGTTAGATTAAATTAATTAAGTTAGGTTAGGTTAGGTAGCTAGGTTAGGTAGGGTAAAGTAGGTTAACACCTACCTACCTAAATGTTTTACCTACCTATTAATTGTTTTTTAAAATCTAAAAAATGATTTTAATTTAGGTATAAATTTGACCTAGTCAAATGGTCCATTATCCACCAATCAAATAGTTAATCATTTTGTCAATCATTCTGCTAGTCAAAATGACAAGGTCCAATTTGACTGCCCAATCATATTAGACATGTACAATACGACTTGTTTAGATCAACATGGTGGTTTTTTTGACACCTGTCATTGTTGGGTATTTCTTTGATTAGAAAACCTAATTGAAAAAATCATGGATTGTAGTAGTGAAAGTGAAAAAATGTTGTGATGGTAAAAAAGATATTAAGGTAATTGTGTGAGAAAGTGAAAAAATGTTGCAATGGCAAAGACGAGATTAGGATCTGATGAAAAACGTGGTAATTCTACCGAGAGAAGGAAAGTTGCATGTGTCTAAATTCAAATTCAAATATTTCATCCACCACCTTAATTTCGGGTATAACCACTTGACAATTGCCACCTCATCATATTTTGTAAAACTCAATCCTTATTAAACATTCCCTAAGGGTGCACCCTTGGTTCCTATTATCTTGAATGTACCCTCTCCTAAACTAGTCATTTCAACAAATTTAAAAATTAGTAATGGGCACTTAAGGGCTAGAGAACACAAAAGGGGTGTCACGGTCATGAAAGCTACCATAATAACTACATTTTCTAAGTACATGAAGTAAGGTTAAATCCATGTTGAACCATGAAGACATGATAATAAAAAAGGAGAACATAAAATGAGCAAGAAAAATGTCACAATAAAACTTTATTATGACAATGTACAAAAACATAAATATGAAATGAATGAAGCAAGGCTATAATGCAAGATTGTACTCAAGATGATGTTGAACATTGAAGGTAATGAAGGAACTATATTTATTATACACAATTTAGAACCTACTTCAAGGAAACATACATAAAAACTTCCATATGAAAATATCTCAAAATATTTCAAACACCTTTTTAATTACATCATGGATGAAAAATGGATAAATTTCATCCATGATGATGTTGACAATAACATCAACAATAATATTCTCAAATAATCATGCAACACTATAATTCATGGTTTTTTATTAAGCTTTATAGTAAAAACTACTCAAAATGACAAATGTAAAAAAACCACCATATGAATTTGGACAAATCAATTTTGACCTACCAACATGATTGGGTAATCAATTTAGACTTTGTCATTTTGACTTAAAAAATGACTAACTATTTGACTATATCAAATTTATATATAAATTAAAATCATTTTGTGGATTATTGTTTTTAAAAATTAATAAGTAGCTGGTAGGTAGGTAGTAAATAGGTCTAGGTAGGTTGAAAGAAGACACTTAGGTAGGTAGGTGTTAACTTAGCTTACTTGACCTAACCTCATCGAACTACCTTGATTAAACTTATCGACCTTAACCTTTTAAGCATGCACATAGGTTGCAAGTATAAGGAATTGAACCCCAAACCTTCACAAGGATAAATCAAGTTTTTTTCAATGGACTACACCATCAAAGGTGTTCAACTTTTGTCAAGTTTTTTATTTCACATGTTTAGTTCACATCATTAAACATAGTCACTAAACCTAGGTGACAAACATTGATTGAAATTAGCCTAAACATAATCAAATGGTTAAACCTAGGCACCAACTAGTGGTTAAAATTATGTTAAACATAATGGCTAAACATAATAATTAAACCTTAGCTACACATAATGATTAAACTCAATGTTAAACTATGGGTAAACCTTGGGTAAACCTTAAGTAAACATAGTTTAATTTAAGTTTAATTTAATAACCTTGGCTAAACTTTGGGTAAACATAATGATAAACTTAATGGCTACACCTAATGGCTACACTTAGTGGTTAAACTTAGGTAGGTAGGTGGGTAGGTAAGTAGGTAAATTATATGAAAATGAAAAAATATAGGTAGATACATAAGTAGGTAGGTGATAAGGTATAGGTAGATAGGTAGGTACGTGGATAAATAAGTAGTAGGTGCATGGGTGGGTGGGTAATAGGTAGGCAAGTAGTTAACTAGGTAAATAGGTGGGTGAGTAGGTACAAAAGGTAGTAGACCATGTCACATTGGACTAAAAATCATTGGCCACCTTGATTAAATGTTCCATTTGATTAAAAGCCATTTGTCATTTTGACTAAGGTTGTATAATTTAAATATATGTATATAGTCAAGTTGATTAATCAAAAAATACATGTGACATTCAAACCCATGTCCTTTAGTAAACATGTACATGTCCATAGTTCAAAATGACAAATTAGTTAACTCAAAGTTCTTAAAAAACCATGATTTGTAATAATGACGTGAGATGTCATTTGTGATAGGATGTCAAGGTTGGATAAAAGTAAACACAAAGTAGCAACACAACCTTTCATAAAATTGTTGTACATACAATGGTAATTAATTTTTCACTAATGTGTATTTATTTTCAAATTTTGCATTGTTTCATTAGGGTTATTTCATTACTCTTAAAATGCAAGTAATGAAATTTATTTTTTGTAACTTGTCAAACATTTATTTCATGACACCTCCATTGTGCCATAATTTAATGTCAAATTGTAATATTAATTACATATTGTACACTATAATGTATGAAATTGCAAAGTTTACCTCATAGATTAAACCATGACCTTTGTGTAAGAAAAACCACATTTTTTTGTAGTGTTCTTTTTTTGTTCCCATATAATTTTCAATAGTTCACAATTATTTATGTTAGATAGGTTTGATATAAGTAGTTTATTAAATTATTTTCAAAGTGGATTTTTCTATAAATGGTTTTAGACTGAAATGTGTTGTTGCTTATAAGGGTGCAAATTCTTTAAGATGTACCAAAATCTTGTCACACCATCACCTTTTTATGTCTTTTTTACCTAGTCTTTTTTTACCATGTAAAGACACATTTATGGATGATCATGATGGAATCTAGAATTATAATAGTTTGAAAATTTTGACAACTTCTGATCCATTCTTTTTTATGGGGATCAAAATATAAGGTAAAAAAATGACTACAATAAAGACTAGGCATTTTTTGTCCTATGTGGTACACCTTAAAGGATTTTCACCCATAAGTAGATACTTATTGCAAATGTTCAACAAATTGTAAAAATCAAAGTAAGTTTTTATGACCATGGAAAAAAAATACCCATTCTTCACCACATTGGCATTTTTTTGGGAGGATGCAAATAAATGGATTTTGATTTTTCCATAATCCTCTTTGCAATTGACTTTGACTTCTTTTTTAATCATGTTCATATCTTGCCCATTTTTCATCACATTGTCCATGTTTTTAGAGGATGACAATGCATTTTGATTTCCCCATAATTCTCTTTATAATCAAGTTTGAAACCTTTATGCAAATTCATGTATATTCTTTCCCAATCCTAACCACATTCACATTTTTTTTGGGAAGATGAAAGTGCATTCTAATTTCCCCATAATTTTCTTTGCAATTGGCTTTGAAATCTTTGTGGATCATGTTCATATCTTGCACATTCTTCATCTCATGTTCACATTCTTTTTGGGGAGGATGATGGATTTTGATTTCTTTTCAAGATTGACTTCTTTGAAATCTTTGTCATTCATGTTCATGTGTCTTACCCATTATTTTCACCCACCACATCAACATTCATCTTGGAGGATGATGATGGTGTTTGAAATGATTGGTTTCTTTGAAAGCTTTGTCATTCATATTCATGTGTCTTGCCCATTAGCTTCACCCACCAAAGCAAGATTAATCTTGGAGGATGATGATGTCTTTTGATTTCTTGTTTAGATTATTGGATTCACTTTTTAACATCCTATATCTTGCATTTTATTGTGTTTTGGGTTTGCATGAAAAAATTATTGTGAAATTCTTTGATTCGGGTTAACATTTCAATATGTCAATTTCATGTCTTTCTTCTTGGATCAAGGCAACAACACAAAGACATGGGGTTTTTAAGGTAAAACAAAAAGGTACATGTTAATCTTCGTTTTTATGTCCATGTAGGTGGGTAGGGAAAGGAATGAAATAGTTAGGATTGGAAGAGGTAAGTTTGGATGACATAGATAGGTTCATTAATATTTTAATTATACATATTGGCAAGTGGAAGTGAAGAAGACCAACATTTTAGCAATTAGTGGCCTTCCATGGGCATTATTGATAACCAACTTTTTGTGCTTAACAAATGCAATTATTATTTGCAATATATATAGACAAAACTATTGGTTTTGTGGCATGAAATTTAATGGTGATAGGCCTTTTAATAGATTGTTTACTTTTGGTCTAACTTCCCATTGTAGTGTTCCTATAATACAATTTGAATACCATGTGATACGTAATGACCTATTCACCTTAATTCATTATGTTGATATTCTTCCAACTAATTCAAAACTAGATCATGACAAGAGATTATTCCATGTGAGCTCAAATGCCTTCAAGTCATGACGAAATCCATGTACAATTTTATTGAAAATATAAACCAAGATTGCACAATAATTCACAGTTCACCAAATAAAAGCCACCTTCAAATTTAAAGTGAGTCAAATAAAAAGAGTTCAAACATAGTGATGTCATCAATAACAAATAACAAATTAGATGTAAATCAATTTATTATAAATCAAAACATGAAAAACAACTTGCATAATGGAAGTAAAATAAAGAACAACATGATGGGTACTAATGTATTCCTTACCTTAAGCATGCCTAATAATGTGAATACATGGGACCAATAAAATGGTTGTAACTAAATTGTGTCACATTTGCTAGCAATAGATGGGAAATGACAATTTAGGTATAGAATGCAATTGTAATAATGGTCAATCATATAAAACTTGGAAAGGACTTGCCAAATGTTGTTTTAGCCCATGATTTAGCAATTGTATCAATGTAGGAATATATGTAAGGTTAGTGAATGTTTGACAATGTTTTAGTTCAAGGATATGGCATGTTGCTCAAGACTTTTTGAAATCAGATTATCAAGTTGTTCCATGCCTCAACCAATGTGTTGTTCAAATAAATAAAAATTGTTTGACAATGATAGGAAAGGTCATGGTTTCTTTTCAATGGTGTTGAAAAGGGAGAGAAGTTGCATCAATGGGAATAACATGTATCCACATTACATTCTTGAATGGAAGTATGTTCATAATTGACAAAAATGCCTATAAAATGGATTTATTATATGGGTATCATCAAGAAAGAAAGGAAAATCAATATGGGAAATGGGTCGTACATGTTAGGAATCTAGGTGAATGAGAGGGGACACATCAAATTAGCAAACTACACTAGAAAGAATCTTATTCATACCCACCATTGTTTTGTGATGTATTTGTGAATGTTGCTTGAATCAATAATTTTTGTGATCAAAATTGGTGTAGTCCTTTGTGGCACCCTAGTTACGAGCACTTTTAGTTGCATTTTTATTACATTATGGTACCAATCAACTTTGCAAATCTAGGTGTGGCTATTATATGTAATGTATGTGGTACATATTAGATGAGAACATGATGAAAATTTAGCTATTGTGAACTAATTTAAATGGAATTAGATGAACAACTTTAGTTTTTTTTGCAATTTTTAGTATGTTTCAATAACTACACATAATTGACTCAACTTTGTATGGTGTCTTGTTCAACTTGTGTTGCAACCATAAATGCAAGTTACAAACAAGTTACAACCTTTGATTCTTATGATTAAGAGTCTTTGACCATCAATCTAAATAGTGAGTGGGTTGTAAAAATTGGTAATAGGTACTTATAGTAGGTAGGGGTTGCCAATAGGTACGTAATAAATAAGTATGTACATATGTAAGAAATAAATTGGTAGGCCATAAGTAGGTTGGTGAAAAGGGGGTAATTGATGAGTAGGTTTGGGGTTGGTATTTTAAATACATATGGAAGTAGGTGGATAATATTAGGTAGGTGGGTAGGTAGGAAGGTAATATGTAGGTAAGGAGGTAGGATATTATTACTCTATCTATTTTTAATTGGGTAAATGTGTTGTTTACATCATAAGCACTTGTAATTAGACATTTGGCATCATATGTCTATGCATATTTTAATCACATGATTAATCATTAATTACAAGAACATTTGAATAATTAGTCATAAATCAAGATGCTATCCCAATCCATGTAGGTTGGATGGCACCACATTGGATGAAAAAATATTTGACAATGATAATTGGATATGCTTGTTGTTTCAACTTTAATGCCACATCATATATTTTACAATTGATGTCTCTTGCCACTTGTCGAAGGCGATTTGAAGGATTTTCAATCACATGTGTTAGTTTTGATTAAAAGTTGATCGATAATCTAGTTGTAAATATGCATTTTTTTCTAGTGCTAGCATTATCAAGCCAATTTGTCAAATAGGAATTATCAGTTCAATTTGCCACATTAACATGGCAAATTTATATTCAACACAAGTCAAATTTTTAACAAGGTAAATTCAACAAGTTGGCAAAATGGCTATAAATTAACTCAAAAAAATTTATGAGTTTATTCAAAATAAATGTTGAAACAAATATATAAATATGAAATCCTTAAAATCCTTTACAAGGGGAAGACAATTTTAGGAAAAACAATGACATGAACAGAGAAACAAAATTCGAATCTTGTATTGATCTTATATCTATGTAATGAAAAAATATATTATATTTGAACTATAATGGATTAATTACATGTAATTTTTTGTGTGTGGAAGTGTGTGATGCAATCTTCTTCTTATTGAGGTTTGTGTCATGAACAAATAAACTAGCAACTTTTTGTGGTTAATATGGTTGCATGGTATTAAGGTTCATACAAAGAGTAAAAACCTTAAAATTTAGGTGAATATTGGAAGATACTTGTAAACACATATAAAAAAAATATCATTACCAAATGTTTTTGGAATCAGAAGTTGGATAAAACAAAAAATGATGGCTAGGGTTTATCTTGTTGAATATTTGTAATGGATAGGGACACTTTTAAATATCCATCATCGCTGCAACTATTACAATTTAATGGGATATTAAACATACAAATAATGAAGAATGAGCATAATATATTAAATTAGTTTATCACATGTTGCATATAATTCCATAAATGTAAAACATTGAAATATTGAATTGAAAAAACTTGTAGCAACAAATAGTATTATTACCCAAGTGGATGACAATTTAACATCCAATATTGGCGTCTACACAAAATTAATAACAAAAGTATTACAAACAAAATGAATGCCAACAATCAATGTAATCAAACACATAACAAAGTGATATAAAGCTTTCTAATTTGAAATTAATGTAAAAAACACAAATAGCTTGCCTTGCACATGAATATCCCCCTACCCATCCTAGGCTTGAACTTAACAAAGATAATGCACATTAGTTGGGAAGATTTATAATTTTAACATGAATAATTGGCACAAAATGCTAATACCTAAAGGAAATGTTCATGCTACATTTTTTCACAATCCCTACCATACCTAATGCAACATGTAGCATTGGTCTATTTATCCCCAATTGCCCCACCATGGAGAGCAAAACTAAATACCATTTTACAAGACAAAACAAATGCCAAGTCAGAATAATTAGATGATCTTGAGCAAATAAAAATATAAAAATTATAATGCATGTATTTTCAATGATAATTTTTTTAAAAAAATGAACCTAAATAAATCAAAATCAAATACCTTATAATTGGAAACCTAGTCCCATCTTTAAATGGTTTTTGGAATAAAAAAGAAGAAGATTGGGTGAAGGCATGGTTTGATGGCTCATGTTTGGCATTGTGAAAATTCATTTTTAACATTAATTAATTTTTTTCATTTTGATAATTAACAACCTATGCATTTGATGTACATCTCCTTATGCTTCCATTAAAAAATACGGGTAACCCCAAATGCGTACATGGTTAAACATATGTATGGTCAAAAAATCCATTTAAAAACATGGAGTTTTCAATGAAAAATAGATTAATAAGACTTTATAATGTAATTTTTTAAATCATAATTATTTTTTTCTATAACCAAAGTTTCAATGCATCTTATTCTTAAACATTTCATTTAATGTTGTCTTATTTTTTCTATAATTTTTTTGACCCTACTATGGCATACTTTTTGAATCCACATTTCAATTTTAAACTATGTAACCAAAAGAATGTCATTGGTTCAAAACTCCACCACAAGTTCATTATTTTCTTATAATTCATCCATTAAAATATTAATGATAAATTTTATTGTAACACGGACAATTTTAAAAATGATAATGTTAATGTGAAATATGACGTTAACATTTATATTCATCTACAATCCATAAAGCCAGTAATAATGATCATTCAAATATTTTAAATGTGTTTTCACCTAATTATTAATTGATGAACCATTTATGGATATATGCTTTTGCATAAATGGTTGTTTGAATTTTGAAGTTTTATAAGCATAGGTGCAACCATATTAAACAAAGGATCAATATAAATAACATATATCATGAATAGGTGGTGGTAGGTGATTTGGAAGTGAAGTGTAGTTGTGGATTATTTGTAATTAGGATTTGCTAAAACATGATTATCTAAAGAAAAACCTATATTTGACTTGATTTAGGAACAGTAATTATAAGAAATCCAAAGGTTGGGAAGGTGTTATGGGAGCAAATTGAAAGCATGGTATGATGCATACACCAAGATGGGGAGAAATTTGAAATTTGAACATGAAAAACAAGAGACTTCAAGGGATGATGGAAATAGGATGAATGAAAGATACCACAAAGTTAAAGGAAAAAATGTAAAAAATGGAGGTTGAAGAATCCTAAATATTGAAAGTGATATGCCTTTTGAAATTGAATTATTATATGATGGGAAAAGATGATGTGGGTGAACCAATTGTGGTTGAGGATGCTTAGAAAAAAGAAACATATGGTACCAAAAAAAAAAAAAAAAAAAAAAAAAAAAATATAACACAAAAAAAAAAAAAAAAACAAAGAAGCAACTTGTTTAGAATGATGTTAAAAACAATACCAATTATATGAAATTGCATGAAAAGTTTGTTTAGAATCAAGCAACATGTTGGAGAAGTTACCTCAAAATATCAATACAAAGATGCAAAGAAATGGGTAAGAGGAAAATGGACAAAAACATGCAAAAGGGTTATACATGTCTAGCTAACTTGAACATGATGGTAAAATTATCATATAGATGAAAATATGAGTGTGTTTTGACAACAATCCATTAAAGAGTGAAAAGGTTAATTAAAAGTTGTTGCAAAGCAAGAGTAAGTCTTATTAGTAAAAACAAAAAAAATTAAAATGTGACTTTAAGCGCACCGACAAAAATAAAAAAAATTATTAAAAATCCCTAGGAGGCATGTGAAAGCTATACATGGCAACATCAAAAGTTTGATATTATAGAAAAATCAAACCAACGCAAGCCCAACACAACCCCTTTGTCATTTGCGAACCTCAAAAGTCACATATTCATATGAGTACAATTGGACCTATGCAAGTACCAAGCCCTACCACTCCCTTTCCAAACATTTGGCAAATGGTTGGAGCCAATCAAGAAAAGTTTCTATCCTTTTTCAAAAAGATATTTTGTTGTACAACCTTCTTTATAAAGGTTATTGATGAATAATTAATTTCATGGAATCTTGAATTGTTTGGAGTTTCATGGGTCTTTTATGAATAACATGTACTTCCAACTTTTGTATTATACTTTTCATCCTAACCTATGAAAACTTAGTTAGTTTCATTGAATTAGTTAATCTAGTTCTTGGATTCTTGTAAATATAAAAATTTCATTACCTTTGAATATAAAAAAATGAGGATACAAAATTTGACATGTAAGAATGTCTTAAAGGGCAGAAGTAGGTTCCAGTAGTTGTTGTAGTCATAAAGTAATTAGGTGCTTACCTAGGTTTTGACTTTCCCAACTATTTTCCTTTGATATAGAGAGTGCTAAACATAATAATTAGGGAGTTTGGTAAAAATGAAAAAAAATAGAAGGGATATAGGATTAAGCTTAGGTAACTACTAGTTATCCAAGTAGTGGGTTGGCAACCTAATATAGGCTTACTCCAACCACCATTGGATTAAAGTAATAATTCTCTAAGTAACTAAATTATTGAATACAAAATTTCACATACATTTATGAATAGTGCAAATTCAAGGTGTTGTTGACAACACATAATATATAATTTTTTCAAATAACACTGAATAAATCAACTATCATGTATAGGCTTAAAAACATCAAATTATTTTTTTGGTTTGGCCATTGAGCCAATTAAGGCAGACCAGAACATAATTATTTGTTCAATGACAATTCTATTACCACCCTATTTTCAAGACCCTAGTTATAGGGTCCCAACATAACCAGGGAACAAGGACATCATCCAAGCTAATCTCCCACAAAGTTTTGTTTTCCTTCTCCAATACTAAGTCCAATAAATCATGCTTGTAAACCATTGCATGATTGTAACCCAACATGGTTCTTGCCTGAATCCACCACAGGAGTGTCGATGATTGCTTTATAGTTTTTGGTTGTCATGTTCAAGAATGCTGACCTTCAGATTCCTATTGAAGTGTGTGTATTCAAGCACAGTAGTACCTCGGGTGACATTTTTAATTTAATGGAACTTTCTCATTATGCCTTGTCAACAACAACTCTATGTCCAAAATTTGGGTCCATCCAATTAAAATTTGAAATATTAGAAGACTAGACAACGCATCGTCCACTACACTCAAATTGGGGATGAAACAGGGGATTGCAGGTGGGTCAAACTAGGGCTCAAAGACTGGGCGAGTTTGCAGATAACTTTGAGTATTATTATTGTAATGAGTTTTGCTTCACGACCCCACTTCCAGAAGCGGTCAATCCAATCTTTGCTGTTTGCTTACAACAAACGCCATGACGTGCATACGACAAGTGTATGCGGATTAAGAATCACTGTAATGTCCAATCAGTAGCGCCACATGGCAGCTACCCCACTCCTTATGTAATTTATCGAGTGGATTTGCTTTGATTCCTGTGCAGGCTTTGGCACACTAGACTAGACTTCCTCTCTCACTCTGGAGAATATTGCAGATCACATCCAAAGGGGAGCGGGGCGGGGGTGGCGCCTGTTTTGTCCTGTACAAAACCCACCTCCCTTCTTCGTTTGACGATTTCAGGTACTTACAGGAAGCGTGTCTCTCCTTCCAACAATCATCTCTTTTGGTCGCACTAGTCACAATGTATATTACAAGCTGGGTCAGAAGACAATTTCTGACCCTGTTCTTCTTTATTAAGTGTCCATCACTAGCTAAGAATCAACGATTAAGTGGCACGTTGACTTGTATGCAACCTGTCTCATCCATCTTAAAAGAACGAACAGAATTATAAATAAATAAAATGTTAGCTTCTACTTCTTTGATCAAGGCTGCTTTATCTGTATATATATTTTCGCAGGAGGAAAACACTAATGGCAGAAAGCTATCAGCTTGAATGTTAGAACATTGAGAACAGTGAAGAAACCATTACAAGAGGAGAAGAAGTAATGATCTCATGAGTGCTAAAAGAGATCACTAACAAGTACTACGAAGACATCATGTGACGCTTCAAGCGAAGAGAAATGCGTTTGCTTTTGGCACTTTGATAGCAATCCAAACTTCAATATTATTGTCTAAGTCAGAACACATAAAAGAGAAAGGGTTTTGATTTTGGAATGAAATATTCCAGCAGGGTTGAAAAAGCGTGCTGAGGAAGAATATAAGCGATGTGGGTCGATTGGAGACTTGCCGCTTTAAAAGATTACAGGAATATAGCAACTACATATTAAATTTTCAATACCCCCACCGCCCCCCAGAACTTCAGTTTGTAAGACGCTTTAGCAAACCCCTCGAGCCAATGAAGATGTTGTTGTACTACCCCATTGGAGTTAGAGCCTGCACACAGAAGGCGCATTCATTCATGTACCCAATATGAAGAAAATTATATATATATGACTAGGTATTTCAAAAAATTGCATGTACACCCAAGTTCCAATAATTCTTAAAGGTATTGAAGCTGGAAAAAGGAAAAAAATTCACGAACTTTTATTTGGCAAAAAAGCGCTGATGTCGGGGACTTCGGAGACAGGAGCGCAGCGTCGGATCTGGGGCCCGGCCAGCCGGCGGAGCTTGGGAAACCGAGGAGTTTCCGGCAGGCAGGGCGGTTGCTTGCTTCCCGGGGGGGGGT
>Ga0209208_10009079_pt1 | contig 13119 bp, 16 predicted proteins | sample S1TSphfallax_3_FD_187694 | JGI IMG/M metagenome (GOLD analysis project Ga0209208, IMG submission 187694) | Host-associated microbial communities from peat moss isolated from Minnesota, USA - S1T2_Fd - Sphagnum fallax MG (SPAdes) (version 2) | ecosystem: Host-associated > Plants > Peat moss >...
TGCCTGGTTGAGCTGCAAGTCAGGTTGGGTTGGCTATTATAAGGAAAATTTAACAAGCATCAGGTGGGGGATTTGAACTTATACAACCCCTTGCAAGGTGCCCATGAACTTATGTGATATACTCGATACTGGTTCTGGAAGAACTCAAGTAGTGAGAGTTGGCTTACTGGAACTGCTTTGGAAATCTAATGTCCTTGCAAAAGGATTAGCACCCATAGGTAAAGCTAGAATGAAATGAAGCTTATGCCCAAACAATCGTTGCAGTTTGAATGACAATACTAATGAACTTTTTTTATCATCTATGTCCCTTGCTTGCCAGCTGACATCATGAATGTCTTTCTGTTACTTCTGGAAATATGAGAAAACCTGAACTTGATTACATTTGTATCATTTATTATTGTGCTAAGTTTTGAGCAAATCATACTCATCTGTATAACTGTTATGAGCTAATGAATTTCGTGCAAAGTACTGGTAGCCAGTCACAACTGTTCATGAGGAAGGTGCTGGTTTGATACTTTGTGAGTGCCACCAATGTAGAGTGACGAGGAGGGATGTAAATTCGTTACTGCACAGAGGCTGTTTAGCAACACCCAATTCTAAAGCTTTTCTCAAGGTTAAGAGTTAAGACAGCACTCATTCTTGTCACTGGTTTCACATTCCACCACAATGGCTATATTCAGAGTGTTTTTATGGAGTTTTTTTCTGGCAATGCCTGTATTGGGTCCAACAGGGCAATCTCCCAATAGCTAGTTAAGGGGAGAGGGTTTACAGTTTAGGGTTTTGTGTTCTACCACAATGGGCTATATTCAGAGTGTTTTTGTGGAATTTTCTTTGGCAATGTCCAAATCGGGTCCAACAAGACAATCTTTGCAATAGTTAGTTAAGGGGAGAAGTTCAATGTAGAGAAATGGTCACAACAGATTACCTTGTACAAGTAGCAAATTTCTTTCAGCAAATTCTATAGCCTGACTCTGAATTTCAGCCCGAACTAATCATATTAGCATCTGAACAAGACATTTTTGGGGAAACAAAATCATAACATAAATGCACAAAAATATATTCAATTTTCTTTTGGAAGTTTTATTAAGAAATCATTGTGCCTTTTCATTGAGTTTATGGTAAGTTAAATACAAAGTTTAAAGAATTAAAAATAAACAAAAGTAAGTCACAAGTATGTTTAAAACTAGTTGTTGAAGATTGTGTACAAACCTGTTAAATTACTTTAAAACTTTGATAAATTATGATTATATATTAAGGAAGGCATTTTGTTTGTTTTGTCACATTGAGATCTACCAAATCATGGGGTTCCCATATGTATTATTAGTACGATTGGAAAGTCTTTGATGAGTAGGAATGCAGAAGGTGATTTCAACTTGCAATGCAAGAGTGATTAAGTTCAGACTATTTTCATCGGTAAATTTGAATCAAACTAAATTAAAAATCTAAGAAAATTGCCCCAATTCACTCTCAAAAAGCCATTGGTGAGCAAAAGTAATTGAATTTTGAGTATTTTCATCACTAAAAAATCAATTAAAATCACATCCTACTATTTAAGAAGGTTGTTTGTTTTCACATTAAGATCTCCGAAAAACCACATGGCCTTTAGTTTTGTTCTTGGTAACATTAGAAAGCACTTGATAAGTAGGGGTGCAATAGGGTGATTTTGTGATTTTTAAACCTACAACGTGGAATTCCTAAAATTTTGGGAATGTTCAAATCACTAAAAATTCAATAAAATAAAATTTAAAGAAAAAGAAAATTGGAGTGTGTGCTTGGTATTTTTGGAAAATTCTCAATGAGTATGAGTATCAAGCTTGTTTCATAATTTTAATGTATGGTGTGAGAATTATTGAATTTTGATTAATTTTATTCATTGAAAATTGAATACTAAATTTTTTTTTTAATTAACGAAAATTGGATTTCACATAAATGTATATACAACATAAAACTACATTACAATATGTGTGAATAGCACATGCCACACTAATTATGATTGTATTATATTAAAAGTGCATACTTTAGGGCTAATATATTTTAGGGCTTTGTCACCTTCAAAGTACCATAAATCCAATTAAAGTTGTATTTTGATATACTTAAAACCTATTTCAAAACTTCATTTTTACAATCTAAAAGCATTTGTTTCCTCAATATAATTATAATAAAATACAAGAAAATCCTAATACTAATCATTGGAATTTGGACTAAATAATATTTCTAAGATATATATTGTTAATGTGTATTTTATGATCAATTTCCATCGATTGTGACAAGGATCAAAATCTATATTTATTTTACCTTGCCTTCACCTAGGCCTAAAAAGATTCTTCCAAAATCACAATTTTATCTATCTAATAGATTTTCATTGTTGGAGACAAATTGTGAACCCCTTCCATCACAAGTCAAACCATGGTATAATAGGGCCTCCGCCCAACTTCCCCAACATTTTAGTATGCCCAAGACCCCCTATAACCAAAAGAAAGGGGCAGATTAAAAAAACAAGCCCAATGGCATATAAAAGCATAAAAAAAAGTCAAACTTTATGGAATCCTACAATTAATCCCATTACTTGATTTGTGAATACCACAGTCAAGGGGATATACTACCGATGTCTACTTATTCTAACAAAACCCACTTATGTACACACATCTTTGAAATTTTACTACAATTGTGTGTGTTTTCATCACACATTTCCTTATTGGTAGTGTATTTATTACTAGCTGCCAAGTAACAATTTACACCGCTAAAAATCCAAAATCTATTTGAGGTATGGCTTGGAGGTTAGAACTCTCAAAATTCATTCAGTCCATATGAATTGTTAACCATTTTCCCACTTAATGCAACAATGCAACATAACATTAAATCTTTCATTTGAAAACCTAAACCTTACATGCCCTTGGATTCAAATATTATGAATGTGGTTTTGAACAACAGATGCCAAGTTCACTTAAAACCACTCAAAAAGACAAACTCTGATGCAAAAATATACTATAGATTTTTCTCTTCAAACTTTCCCCACTCTTGACCTTGTTTTTTCCATTATGCCCAACCCAAGGACACCCCTTTGAGGTTTCTAGCACCCACTCTGGTAATTGTTCTACAACATAAATTCAAGGTGCTACAACAAAAATTTCCCCCTTCCCATATGCATCTTGACTTCTATATGTCAATTAGTTCTACAACTTGGACACCTTCTTTCTTCATCATCCCTCAACATCAACCCCTCATATCTATCCTTATTTTGAACCACACTATTATTTTGTTAAGTCATTGGCGTAGCAAAATTCATCAACGACTAGCCCAATAATTTGAACAAGAAGAAAAATACCAAAAACAACCTGCCACCTTGCTCCTCCATTCTCCTTCTTATCTTACCTTCCACCGTCAATTACATAAACCTTTCTTCAATGCAATTGCTCCCTCCACCATCCATCGCTTAACGTAGCTCTTGTTCTCCATAATACACAAACAAACAAAGTTGCCTACCCATGCAATCCTTGCAGCAACAATGGACATATTCCTACCGCAAGCATGCAAAAAGTTAACGGCTAATGAAAACAAAAAACACAAAACCCTAAAACATGTTTTGTTCACACTATAAGGGTGACTTACTGTTTGGTCCCACTGATGTCCATTAACATTTTTTATGATGCATACTCTACTACCTTTTTAAAAATCAAAGTCCCCCTTCCCATATGCATGTCCAATGAATTGGTATGGACCTTCCCAACTTGTAGTTAAAGTTTTCTTCTTCCTTAGTTTCTTCATTTTGACCATTGTCTCTCTTGCAACCAAACTTTCAAAAGTTTGCTTACCTTTTCTAGTAGCATAGGTCTTCCTCTGTTTCTTTTGTACTTGCTCCACATTAGCAAGACATTTTCATGGATGCTTGCTATCAGCTTCACCTTCAATAGAAATTGTGTTGCAGCAGAGTCAACATCAACATTGTCATCAACCACAATAGTCAAAGAGTGTAGGTAATTGTCAACCCTAAGACGTGGTGTGCAACCATTCATGATCATGAAGGGAGAAAACTTGAAATTGGCTTGAATCTCGCACCTATACCCAAACATGACCTTGGCCAATTGCTCATCCCAATAATCTACATTTTCTAGTGTTACAAAGAGTATGGTCATGCCATGTTTGATAATCTTAATTAAATGCTCAGCCATCCCATTGCACTGGGGCCATTGGGGTGTTGTGTTGATATTGGATACTATAATCCTTACACATAACATCAAATTATGCTACCCATTCCCCTCCATTATTAGTAAGCACAAACTTGGGAACTCCATATCTGCATATCACATCATCCTCCAAGAATTTTGCTATTGTTTTAGCACCATGGTTGGCCATAGCCTTTGCCTCACACCATTTTGAATAATGATCGATAGCGACAAGGATGTATTTGTTCCCTCACTTGGTTTCAAGTAATGGCCCCACAATATCCAAAGCAACCCTATAAAACAGTCCACAAATAGGTATGCTTTTCATTTCCTCATCTTCTAAGCGCATGCTACCCACTCTTTTCACCATTTGGCACTACTTACAAATTCTTACAATTGTCTTTACATCCTTTGTTTTATTATGCTAGAAATATCTGCGGCAAATTTTAGCCAAGGTCCTTTGTTATCCAAAGTGCCCCAAATCTTCATGCATTTGGATTACAAGTGCCATTATCTCCTCTAGTTTGGGCATAAACAAACCCTTGAAGTAGAACCTTTACTCTTGCTAACAATAGTTGATTATTCTTTTTCTGGCCCTCTTGCTTTCCTCAAGATCCACTATGTCTGGTAGTATGCCTTCTCTCAACAATCCCATGCAAACTGTGTCCTCCCAGATGTCAATGTTTTTTATGTCCATTCCACATGTTTCCTATTCATCAGAGTTTGTATGACCTAACTCATGGTTACCAAACTCAGACAATTCTTGAACAACCAACACCAATTCCAGTTGCTACTGTTTATCATAGTAATTAGGCATCTTCCTCTTCAATGTTTGTTTACCATCAATGGTTTTCAAATTTTCATCTTCTCCATTGCCTACTGCCCCCACATCCTCCATCAGTGAGTCGGACTCTTCAACCTAGTTTACCTCCGTTACAACATCAAGCATATACAGTTGGTGATCCTCTAAACAACGCTAGTGGTTGATGCCAAAACAACATTTATGGTGTTATGTTAGTTTCCTTGATTGTTTCCTAAAACCAAACCAATCTGAATCCTCACCAGTTTGAACAGATAATATACTTTCTTTTATTTTTGGTGTGTTAGTTTGTATAGTTCCAATATCTTCGATCTCTTCGTTAAAATTATCATCATCTGTGGCCTAACCCAGTGGATTTCTACTTAAAGCATCAACATTTTTGTATGCTTCAATCCTGGTTGGTGCAGTATTTTAAAACAAAAATCTTGTAACATATCAATCCACCTACCTCTCCTGCCATGTGCATTTGGCACTGTTGCTAACCATTCAAACGGCTTGTGATCTATTCTCATAATGAAATTGTTTCTATGCAGATACTATTTGAAATGCATAATGCCCCATATTAGTGCGTAGCATTCCCCTTCCATGGGGTGGAATTTCTTTTGTGCTACTATTAAACTCTTGCTAGCATAAGCCACCACTTTCTCAGGTTTGCCTTCCTTCTAAGACAAGATGGCACCAACACCCTTTGGTGACCAATTAACATCAAGACAAAATGGCTTCTTGAAGTCAAGTTTTACAAGCAAGGGAGCATCTATAAGTGCTCTCTTCAAAGCTTCAATTGCTTGTTGATAGTCTAGATTCCACACAAAATCAACATTTCTTTTTTTCAATTCAAACAACGAAGCAACTAATTGTGAATAACCCAAACATAATTCTGGTAATATCCAGTTAGTCCTAGAAAAGACTTGATGTTGGTAACCATCCTTGGTTCTAGGAAATGCAATACTGCATCAATCTTGCTAGGATCTAGTTTGGTGCCTTCATTACTAACCACATGACCTAAAAGTGTGATACATTTTGCAACAAAACAACACTTGTTCAGGTTCAATTTCAAGTTTACTTCTCTTAATCTAAAAAATACAGCATCTAAATGTTGAAGATGTTCTTCCCAAATTTCGCTATGTATATTGAGATCATCAACAAATATCTTGAGGAATTTGTCTCCCAACTCCTTAAAAATTGCTGACATTGTCCTAGTGAAGGTGCTAGTTGCATTTTTAAGGCCAAATGGCATGATTGTCCAGTCATACAGCCTAGTCTTAGTAATTGATGTTGTCTTCTTCATATCTTCAGGAGCCATCCAAATCTGCCAAAAGCCAAACTGCAAATCTAATGTAATAAACCATGTTGATTTTCCCAGATGGGAAATCACATCATCAACAAGAAGCGTTAGAAACGAGTCCCAACGGGTTTGCATGTTGAGTGACCAATAATCTCTACAGAAGTGTATACTCCCATCCTTTTTTATTGGTAGTGTAACACAACATGTGTATTTAGAATTATTAGGCTTCATTTTGCCCAAATCCACCAAAACATCAATCTGTCTTTTCACCTTTGTTTTTTCCCAATATGATAATCAATTAAGAGACACATTGCAAGGTGGGAACCCTTGTGTGTCCATGAAATGTTCTCCAATGGCGCAATAGCCTAGTTCCCTTTTGTTCCAAGTAAACACATCTTGGTAACATTCCAAAACATTCCAGAGTTGTTGTTTCTTCTCTTCATCCAAGTTATGATCGATTCAAATTTTCTGGCATATCTCTTTCCACCTTATGTTCACCTCATGATTGTCAAAGAATGTCAACTGTTCACTGTAATTGTTGGGAGAACACCAACTCTTTGCTTTATGAACTTATAACAATATGGGAACTTTTGCACAACTTGTAGATTCAAAGATGGCATGCTTTCTTTTCTCTACATCAGAAACCCATTTAAGCCAATCAACATAGTCGTTTGCGTCTATGATTTCTTCTTCCATAAAATCATCAACTTGCCTTTGTAGTATGAGTTGCAAAATTTGTCGTGGTCTTTTTTACAGCACTAGATCTTCAAGTTCAATATTCCCAAACTCATACTCACCACCATTCGGCTCAACCATTTGAAGTCCTTCATCACAATGTTCATTATCATCCATATCATTGTCTAAATCTGAACAGGCACATCCACCTATTCGGACATGATGGGATCATATAAAGTTGGATTCCTAATAGTCACATCTGAGTCACCATTGATGACGCACTCCCAACTCCTTGAAGGACTCAAAAGTGAGTCCAAGTACAAGACAGTAGAAGGGGGAAGAGTCGAGGCACGCTCCCTAGCTCACAACACTTGGAGGGGTAGAAGGGCGTGTTGGAGCTCTGGGATGGGACTAGGAAGAGTTGACAAACTTCACTCACTCACATGGGCCTGCACACAACTTGCACAAGGTGTTTACTGCATAGTTGGAGCACCTTTGGTGCTAGAACGAGCCACGGGCAACACGAACACATAAGACTCACCATGGCCTGGACTTGGGGGAAGCCACCACCTTCCCCCTTATAGTATATTCTGGACCTCTCCGCGGGGCCCACATCCAAATGGCTTTTCTCTCTCGGGATTCCCGAGTGGGAGTCCCAAAATCGCGCTAGCTGGGACTCCCACATCTTTGGAGCCCCATAACTTTGCGATCAGACCTCGGATCGAGGTGTAGTCTAAAGCAAAGTTGTAGCTCTCGTCAAGAGCTTTCCAACGGCATGTCGCACGTCATCTACAAACAAGTAAATCGGGTCGATTTCTGACTTTTTCTGGTCGAGAGTCAAATTGGCTCTCGACCTTTCTTTTGGCCATAACTTGTGTTTCAGATGTCTAAATGAGCAATGCGAGCCCATTTTCGACATCTACGTTCCAAGAGCTTTTCAATGATATAAAGAACGCCATAAGCCATTGAGTTTTGACCCCTTAAATCGCTCTCTGAAATTTCGGGAATCCACCTGGACTCCATCTCCCAAAGTGGGAGTTGCCTTGGGAGTGTGAGGGTTCACTCCCTCACACTTTCTTACACTCCCGCGAGTATGTGATGTGACTCCCGGGCTTCCTCTTGGCCCGCACCCTTGTAACCCTTTTGCTTTGGTCGCGAGCCCAAAGCTAGGGTTGCGACAATTGATATGTGTGTTTTCCAAAACAACAGCAACATCTAACATCAGAGTCTCTGAGTTCATTCTTTACAACATAATTACCATAATTAATGGTAATACTTCTACATTAGCTCCTAGACCATGCTTCACTTGTATTAAACCTCGTTCCACATCCATAATCACACCAATTTTTATCAAAAAGTCCAATCTAAACAATACATCATAATTATTTGTATCTACTACCATGAAGGTCATGGGGCACTACACACCTCCAACTTTAACATGTACTTCATCAATTGTTCTCATATCTTGTGTTACAACCCCAGATGTTGTTTTGTAAGTTTTGAATCCGACAACTAAATGCATCATTCCCAATCCTCTAACCATTGCAATAGCCATGATAGACATAGATGTTCCAATGTCTACTAGTCCTTCCACCACATAGTTGTTTATTTCCACAAGCAAGTGGAAGGTCTTGCTTCTATGTGTTTTGTTGATGCAAATCTGCTGGAGTGTCGAAGCCGTTGACACCATAGACACTTGATTGTCTATTGATTCTACATCCCTTTTTTATCTAGCCAATCTTATTAAACTCTCAAGGTCTTTTAGTTCCCCTAGTATCATAAGGATTGTCTCCATGGGTGAAAGGGAAATATTTTTTTTAATGAAGTGGGAAAGAATTTTAGACTTGATTGAAGTTTCCCAATTCACTCCTATCCCTTTTCTTGCAACTTTAGGAGATGGTATAGCTCCACCTAGTGCCACTTCAACAAGCATCCTCCTCCTAAGTACTCAAGTGTAAGATAAGAGATTTTCATTTCCACACAACTTGTTCAATTATTACATAGTTGCCTCCTCATCATTTAGTAGTACTTCCAGAAAGTTTGATGTTCCAAAATGGGATTTCCCATCCTTGGGTTTCTTCTAACACATGTCTTCCAAATGACCTAGACTTGAACAAAATGAGCATTTTATCCCACAATTATCTGTCCTATGAAACATGCCACATTGGCACATTTTGGCTGTGGTTCATTTAATTTCGGATAGGTAGTGGCTAAATGGTTTCCTCCCTTATAGATTTGGCATCCCCCAAACATGGTGGAAGAGGATAATGCATCAAGATTGGGCATCCCCCTTGAAGAAATTGATAAGCATGTTGTTTAAAGCCATAATCTATTTTTCCATCATTGTCTTTGAAACTCCCTCTTCTTGTTCTTCTTTCAACGATTCATATGGTGTCTCTCCGAGTTCTCCCAACACTCTTTCCAGTTCTGACATAGCTCCAACCAATTCTTCAATGTTGGTAAAAATTCCTACTACACAATTTTCGAATTGTTAGCCTCAACCTAGCTAGAAATCTTCGTTTCTACTCTGCACCCTATATCCTGCCCCTCTAAAAGAGCTTGTCAAGGCATTCAAAGTATTTCTGAACCCTCTCCTTGGGCTCTTGTTTAATGTCATCAAGTTTCATTCTAATGTCATCTACATTGACATCCCCATATTTTTGTGTTATCAAAGCCCACAATTCAGTCCAGTTAAATGGTGTTGGTTGTAGTTTCTTAAACCATTCCTTGGCCCACACTCTCAAATTCAGCTTTGCAATTTTGCATAAATTGTCTGCATTCAAATCCCAGACTTCCACATCCATAGTAAGTCTTTCTACCTAATCATTGACATCCTCATTGATCCCCGCCCCAGAACAATTCATCCATACCTTGTGGGCTAATCAAGCTACAACTTCCAATTTTAATCTTTGTGTAATATGTTGTAGATCCAATATTTCCACTTCCCTTGGATCAAATGGTTGACATTACATCCAGTATCTGTGCACCTTGTGTCGCAACCCTAGCTTTCGGTTTACGATCAAGACAAGGGCTTGCAAAGGTGCAGGCCAAGAGAGAAGCCCGAAAGTGACATCTCATGCTCCCATGAGAATAGGAAAGTGTGAGGGAATGAACCTCCACATTCCCAAGTGGGCTCCCACTTTGGGAGTTGGAGTCCCAATGGATTCCTAAATCTTCAAAGAGCAATTGAAGGGGTCAAAACCCATTGGATAGAAGAGTTCTTTATATCATTGTAAAGCTCTTGAAATTTAAATGTTTAAAATGGGTTTGCATGACCCATTTGGACACTTCAAACATAAGTTATGGCCAAAAGAAGGGCCGGGAGTTAAATTGCCAAATTTGACTCTCGACCATTAAAAATTGGGAATCACCCTGATTTCCTTATGTGTAGGTGGCATGCACTATTGGAAAGATCTTGATAAAGGCTAAAACTTTGCTTGAAACCTCATTTCAATCAAAGGTTTGCACACAAAGTTATGGGCCCCGAAAGTCGCGAAAGTCCCAACTTTGGGAATTTTGAGATTCCCACTTGGGAATCTTGAGACAAAATGACATTTGGGTGCTAGTCCTGTGGCCATGCACAAAGTATACTATAAGGGGGAAGGTGGTGGCTTCCCCCAAGTTCGAGTCGTGGTGAGTCTCATGAATCCGTGTTTGCCCGTGGCTTGTCCGTGCACCAAACTACCGTAGTGGCATACCCTGTTCGCACTAAATTAATTATTTTCAGGCCATTGTGAAAAAATAATACAAATCCGTCCTGCGGTGTGAAATGCGAAATATAAATAAATTATTACGGATCATTCAGTGTGAAACCTAGGAAAATAGGTACCTATAACGAAAACCATGACATCTGCGGCTCACGCGCGGCCGCTAGCGCACTGTACCGTACGCGGGCCCGCGCGATCGCGAAACTGGGCGCGGTGCACTACAGTTCTGACTTGGTGAAGTCACGTGCAGTTCTCATCAGGGATCCCCTTCGCGACACAGGCTCTCATATCATTACTAGGCAAAAGATTCTGAATGCATACGGTCTGAGCCTTGTGGAACATTCTGGAGAAACATGATGTGTGTTGGTAAAATCAGAACTCCAAATGAAATCAACACAATTGCAGTTCGGCCTGAATGACTTCATGATCTGCATGCATCTTCTTTAAATGTCATCTGTAACTGCATATAGACAATTAGGTAGACAAAGTCCAGAATTCCGACATCGACTTGAGCCTGAGCTACCGTACAGTAATACCTAGTGACAAAGTATCAGCTGAAAAAATATGATGATGAGATGATGATGATCTCGAACTCAATGTCTTCAATGTTATCGAACTCATCCAGATTATCCAATTCTTTGGCCTGCTCTGCATCCTCCATGTCTAGCCGATCGAAAATTCCTAATGTCTCCAAATCCTCCAAGCAGGCGCTCACAACCTGAGCAACCGAAGCTGCAAGCGGGAGCTCATCAATTTGCACATCACAGGCAGCTTGAATTGCCGCTTCTTCCTCACGATCCTCCAAAGGCTCGAAGTTTGCCAGCAGCCCCTTGGTCAAGCACTCCGAGATTGCATGGCTCTGGAATGTCGAGTTGTGAATCTTCCCTAGTCTACACTTCTCCCAACCCCTCCTGATCATCTGTTCTTCCACCGCTAGCTCCTCCCACGCCGTCATCAACCAGCCCACAACCTTTCCCCGAAGCTCTTTCACCCCCAAATCCAGCTTGATGTCCTTAGGTTCCACCTTGCCTAGGACCTAGAGAGCCACTTGTTGTGCCTGCCAAGTGTTAAAATGTTGCCGAAAGCGATGTTTGAGAGGTCGCTTTAGTACAACGTCTACCACCTGAAACTTGCTGGTGCAATTTACAGGGACGAACATCGTCTTGATGAAGGGAAACAGGTCGAGCATCCACTCCCTAAAGCCCGCCGAAATGTGCACCTTCCAACAATCTATAAGCCAGACCATCTTTTGCGAATCAGGAGCCAAGCCCAACTCCTCGCACTTTTTCACACGCCACGGATCCAACACCTTCTCAACAAAGCTCTTCATGGTCACAAAATTGGACCAATGGTTTTCCGACATGGTCAGATGCCAACCCGCTGCGACCGCCCATTTAACATCTTCATCCTTTGGAACTACTGCTTCCGTCTTCCCCTGGAACACCAGCTGCAATGGCACAAGCTCCCCACTTGCAGTGGAGTTAATGACCGCCGTGATCTGCCTCTTGTCGTCCTTCCCCAGACACTTGACTTCCTTCACTCCCTTAACCTCGTACGTCTGCTCTGTGGAGGGGCGGAGATGGACAGCCGTCTGATCTGAATTGCAGACCAATTCTGGTGGGATGCCCTTCGTCTTACAAAGCGCAACCACTCTGAATGCCATCTCATCCCCCTGTTGCTCCCAATCTTCTGGCAGCTTGCTGGCAACTGTGGTGGCTCTTCTCCATGTCCACCCCAGGTAGCGGTTCAGAAACTTCCGAGAGAACCTTTTGGGGACTTGAAACAACTTCCCCCCCCTTCCCGTACGCTTCAGAAGCAGCTCAGGCACCAGTGCTTGCACAATCCCCAGAATCACCGTCTGAGCAACATTAGCATCCATTGGCTGGCCTACATCCCGCATGCCTTCAATGTTGAGAGGATTGTGTCAAAAGCTTGAGGGTGATTTTTAAAGATTCCCCAACTCCCGCTCTTTCCCTTCTACACTCTTGCCTTTTGAGCAGCAACGCCCTCTTCATACTTCTTGCGCAACTTGAAATGGCCTGACTGAACATCCCTCTCAAACCAGCCCTTCATGGTGTTCATGGTTAGCTTGTCAAAAGGGCTGCCTATCCAACCAGGCTTCCTAATGTGCTGCAAGGAGAAGAGAGCATCATACAAGCTCTTTGGGTGCTGCCTCAATGCCGCCTCAATATGAGGCCATAAGTCCTGAACGAACCAGTTGGTGTAGCTTCCTCGTTGCTTTTTAGCCGGTGGGTTGACCTGCTCATTGTTGTGCGTAGACCGGCTTGCATTGCTTGCCCCAACAGCATCGCCCTCCTTCTCAGCTCCCATGTTTGGAGGCACTAGGACAGCGTGAGCCCTAACCCTCTTTGGTCTCCCCACCGGCCGTTTCGCTGCCAATCTAGCACTTTCTTTTGCTGCCTTAGATGCTTCATTCCGAGCTACTCTATTTCTCTCCTCCTCGTGCCA
>Ga0209208_10009080_pt1 | contig 13119 bp, 13 predicted proteins | sample S1TSphfallax_3_FD_187694 | JGI IMG/M metagenome (GOLD analysis project Ga0209208, IMG submission 187694) | Host-associated microbial communities from peat moss isolated from Minnesota, USA - S1T2_Fd - Sphagnum fallax MG (SPAdes) (version 2) | ecosystem: Host-associated > Plants > Peat moss >...
TGCATTACCGAGTAATACTAGCTGAACATCCAAACCACGGTTAGAGAACCCTTTGATGAGATTCACTACTGCTCTTTCGCAGCCATAACCACCTAAAGAAGGGAGTAGAAAGCTAATTTTCATGGTAGAACACTCTAAATGTACACACTTAGTATGACAAATTGAATGTATTCTAATGTTCATTACCCAATGGAATGTAATATGACAGTTTTTAATCTGCTGCAACTCAATTGCTTTTAAATACAGAAATTCTGAATTTAAAAATAACCACTGTTACCTTTTATTACTAAGGCAATATATTTATTAAAGTTTAATTTTATGCCAAGTATTTACCATCAAATTTGTCTGGCACAAGAGTCCTTACTCTAAAAAAGATAAACTCAAGTTAAATTGGCAACAGCTAGTTAAATTGCCTTACCACAAAATATGATTTAAAAAGTACGTCAATGGTTTTAGCTCACCAGGTTTTTTATACTTTTGAGGCAACAGTGCTACTACTAAATCTACTTCTTGAGCCTTGGTCCTAACCTGACATTTCCCGTTATCTTTTCATCGTAGAGGTTTTGAGGCAGAAGACTCTAGGGCAGGAGGGAAAAGAAGAAATAGTGCCGAAACTCCTTTTTGTCCCAAGGATTATCAAACTTCTAACTAGAAAGAGGGGTGTAAGGGTGTGGGGTGTAGGAAAGGAACCTCTTTCATGCTTGGCGGTGAAATTTTTTTCATTGGGACTGCCTCCTGCCTCCTTAATTTGAACCAGTTTTAGAAGAAGTAAATAGGATGCAAGGAATTTTGGATCAATCTCTCCCCTGCCTCTTTCTGTGCCAGGGTTCTCGGACTTAACGGCAAAGTCAGGGTCCTAATAGTTGAGGGGGTGACAAGGTTGCTAAAGTGCTTGTTCTATGAGCGTCATAGCTCTCAAGCCCCGCTGATAAAATGATTTCTTGTGGCAATTGTTACTCATCAATTATTCAACCTATGCCCGACATTCGTGAAAGGCAATAATCCAAACGAAGCTACTTTTAGAAACTAACCTCCGTACATCTTGCCAGATTTTTGCGGTGATACCCATTGTATATATACTGAAAATACATTGAATACCACTGATATTAGTCACCAGCTAGCATTTGGTCAAGGCAATTTTGTCAAGTGGTACGATTACTGAAAGTTATTTCCAGCAGTTTTCATGTATTTGAAGCAGCTATATGCTTAGATATACAACAACCTGTCTTCTTCTCAATCTAAAATTTAAAATTCCCCAGTCCTTTCCCAACGTCTAGGAGATAGTTGGCTAATAATTTCATCTTGATTACCAGCAGCAAAATTAGCAAAGCGTACTGCTAAAGGTGGAGCAAATACAAGGGGATTGCTAAAACCAGAGAAAACGTGAATCCCCTGATATTCTGGAACTGCCCCAATCAAGGGTAGGCGATCGCTGCTAAATCCCACCAAGCAATGATAACAAGTCCCTGGTAAGTTACCCAATGCTGGCAAGTTATGAGCGATTTTGGTCCGTAGCCATCTTTCACTTTCGTCTAAGTTACACTGGGCATAGGGATCTGTAAGGATACGGGTAACTTGACCTAAGCGTAAACTACCATCTAGAAACTGCACTGCACCCACATCAAGAATTGATGCCACTGGCTGATGACCTAATTCATCCCACAACTGATCATCTTGGGTAAATTCAGCCTCTATGTGGAAGCGTTGCACATTGGCTGGCATCACCAAGGTGCTTAACCGTAGATCTACAGGTGGAGTCTCAATCATCTCTGCATGGGAAAAATAGAGTTTAATGGCAATGCCAGATGATTTGAGTAGTTGTCGGCTTAATCCACCTGCACAAATCACGATGTTTGCACCTATAAAGGGTTGCTTGAAGATATCTACTACTTGAGCAATTTGCATTTCTCCCCCAGCCCGTAAAAATGCTTGAATGTAAGCTTGCGTAGTTTTGCCAGCGTGGATATGACCATGCTTAATAGTTAAGGCACCAGCCACTGCTTCTGGATTTAATAATGGTTCTAGTTCACAAGCTTCTTGACGACTGAGTAATCGGGGTGATGTGGCAACCCGGGTATATGATGCAGCGATAGCTTCTGGGTCGTCATCGGTGGAAATAGTCAGGAGTAAGTCTAATTCGCGAAACTCTATATCGGCATCTAACTCGGAGGGTAGGTTTTGATAAAGAGCGATCGCCTCTTGGCAGATAGCCTGTGTCATGGGTGTTGTTCCTGACCAATACGCTAGCCCACCGTAACTATAGCGAGTGGCATTTTTTGGTACTCTGGACTGCTCTAGTAAAAGTACTGTAAAACCTGTTTTCAACAATTCGTAAGCCAGGGCAGCGCCTGTAATTCCACTACCAACAACAATCCAGTCAAAGGTTTTCATAATTCAATCAACCCGGAACGGAGAGCAACTACCGCAGCTTGAACACGATCATCAACTGCCAGCTTATTCATAATTCCCCGGACGTGTGTTTTTACTGTGTTAGGGCTAAGATAGAGTTTCTCCGCGATTTGTGGATTGCTTAGACCTTCTAATATCAGTCTTAAAACTTCTAACTCCCGTGTAGATAGATTATAGCTGTTACTAGTAGTTGAGGGAGGTTTGAGATTTTCAATGACTCGTCTGGCAATTTGAGGATCAAGGTAGGCTGCACCCTCAACTGCGGCAGCAATTGCACTCAACAATCGCTCAACACTTGCACCTTTGATACAGTATGCATCTGCACCACTGGATAGGGCAGCAATAATTTCTGTTTCCGTTTGATGAGATGTTAGCATCACTATGCGAGTTTGTGGCAGCACTGCCTTGATTTGCTGCGTTGCCGCAATCCCGTCTAGTCTAGGCAGTCCAATATCCATTACTACTAAATCAGGTTTCAGTGTCAGTGCTGCTTGCACACCTAAATAACCGTCCTCTGCTCGTCCGATGATATCTAACTGGGGATAGGTCATTAATGATTGCTCTAGTCCCAGTTGCATCATCGGATCGTCTTCAACAATTAGTACACGTATCGGGGAGTTGGGCATTGGGAGTTGGGGATTGGGGAGAACCCATTACCTATTCCCCATCACCATCTTTATTCTTCCACGCGATAGCCAAATTCTGCTAAACTTGAGCGTGATTCCCGCCATTTTGGTTGAACTTTAACAAATAGTTCTAGGTAAACCTTACCGGCAATTAGCTTTTGAATTTGTTCGCGAGCTTCACTCCCAATTGCTTTGAGCATTGATCCACCTTTGCCAATGAGAATCCCTTTTTGGGAATCTCGCTCAACGTTGATGGTAGCTAGGATACGGGTAATACTTGGGCTTTCTTCAACTTTATCGATGGCGATCGCCACTGAGTGAGGGACTTCTTCCCGGGTCAATAGTAAAATCTGCTCGCGAATCAGTTCGCCCATGATAAAGCGTTCTGGTTGGTCTGTCACCAGGTCTGGGGGATAGTATAGGGGACCTGTTTCTAAACGTGCAATTAATAACTCTTGCAACTGTAGTAATCCGGCAGATGTTTTGGCAGAAAATTTGAGATTTTGCCATTGATGAGTGCTAGCTAATTCAGTGTAGCTTTCGTCTATGTTCACATCTGGGGGTTGTTGGTCGATTTTATTGATTCCCAAAATTACTGGTGTTTGGCTGCGACTGAGTAAATCAGCAATGTAGCGATCGCCTGTTCCACATTTGACCGTACCATCGACAACAAACAAGACTACATCTACTGACTCAATGGCTATTTTGGCATTCTGTACCAATACTTCCCCTAATTGATGGTGGGGTTTATGAATTCCTGGTGTATCGACAAATATTAACTGGGCTTGTGGCGTGGTCAAAATCCCCCGTAGCCGATTTCGGGTAGTTTGCGCCACTGGTGATGTAATTGCTATTTTTTGCCCAACTAATTGATTCATTAAAGTGGATTTACCGACATTTGGGCGACCAATAATGCCGATAAAACCAGACTTGAATCCAGGAGGTGCTTGGGGAATTGTTACTTCTCCAGACAAGGAAAAGGTGTAATTATCAATACTAGTCACCTTGGCTCCACTTACAGCTGGGATAAGTTAGTTTTTCTCTCAGACGTAAAACAAACATAAAACTACCCTCGCATCTTCGGGAGTTGCCTGATTTAAGTTTAATCTACTACTAAATATAATGTCTTTTAGACAGGTGTTTTCGTCCCTATTCGGATTTTGAATTTATAGTCTAAGTTCCTGGTAAATTTCGCAACCGCTGATCTAAATGAGTCCGATCTGCCAGAGTTTGCAACAGTGGACCATCTGAGGTAAATTCTACAGTGCTAACTGACCCCACAGGACATGCCCAACGATGGCGGAAGCGTCCGACATCGATACCTAGTAAACTACAGAGGATAATTCTGATTGTGGCTTTGTGAGTAACAAACAAAATATTACCACTACTGTAAAGCTGTTGGATTTCTTCAATTACCCTCATAGCCCTGCCAGCAATTGCTACTGCTGTTTCCCCACCAGTTGGTGCATACCAAGCCGGATCTGCTGACCAGAGCAGATAATCATCATGGTACTCACGACTAATTACTTCTGGTGTCTTGCCTTCCCACAGCCCATAGTTAATCTCCTTGAGTCCGTCGCGCAGTTGTGGTTTGATTCCGAGGGCTGTACAGAGGGGTTCTGCTGTATCTACAGTTCGTCGCATAGGTGAGCTGAAAACTGCTGTCCATGGGCTACAACTATAGGCAGATGCAAACGCTAAGGCCATTTCTCTGCCTTCTGGGGTCAGTTCGGAATCAGTCGCACCGCAAAAGGCGTTACTGCGACTGTATTCTGTTTGTCCGTGACGGAGTAGATAAAGAGTTAGGTTCACCGTTGGCCCTCATTGTTGAAAACTGTACTATTGAAAACTGTAACTATTTTATGAGGGAAGTCTGCTGATTAAGACGAGTTTGTAACTCTGCCATCAGATTTTCGCCACTACGTCGAGCTTCCCAGGGTCCAGAGTCCCGGCGACTTATATTCCATTCTCCCTGCATATAGTCCCCACTGTCAGAGATTGTACCATTGTATTTGACTGCTGTAGGAGAAGTAATTAAATAACGCTTCGTAAAAATAATACTGCGTCCAATTACTTCACCACTGATACGGGCTTCTCCCAAATAGTTGTCATCGAGAATTGAGCCAGTCAAAGTATTGCTACTTTGGACGAAAACTGCTTCAAAGCGGCTCGGTGTTCCCTGGTTCCAGTATGTTCCTAGCCAAGTACCATTTAGGTCTACCATGAGATTATTCCAAGACTGATTCTAATTTAAAAGTATTCTCTGATCAGCGATCGCTCACATCACCAAATTACCCGAGAAACTTCTTTTAAGCGTAGTATTCGCCAAAAGTCTCGAAAAGCAAGTATGAATCATAAATATATGCTGACTATCTTGTCTGCTTCTCTACCAACTTCTTCCTCTCCTATTTAATTCCTTTTGTCAAGAACGTTTGAGACGCGCTAGCCTTGGCTAAGTTAGATGATGGTCTTAGTTTGACGCTCCAATCAAAGACTGATTTACTATCAATTGATGGCTGAAGGCTACAAACCACTAGCCATTAACGAGTCCTGAACTGTTTCACCTAAGGAGCGGACTAAAGACCAAGATTTTTCTACATCTCCCAAAGGCTCGATAGGTATCAAAATACTCACAGCTACCCAAGGAACACTGGTTCTATGCCACTGTGCTAGTTGGTCTGCGTAGAACCAACTTAAAGGCGATGGATTTCCACCGTTTGACACTGCATACCACTGCAGGACAGCAAAGGTTTTCTCTTCTGTGAAGGCCCGAAAAAAACTAGTATTAACTTTAACTGCTTTAACGCTAAATTCAGCAATGCGATATTGGGCTACATCCCACTTTCCCCAGCGGAGTATTCCCCAACTCATCACGTCTGCCCACTCGGTTTCAGGTTTATCTTTAGGCCCAGTTTGGGGGCACAGCAATAATATAGCTTGGGTTGAGGAGAAATCTTTTTGAATTGCCTGGTATGACCATTTATGTTCCCCAATATTTTCTTGGCTTTGTTTCAGATTGTGCCAACCAGGAAGGCTCAACCCCACGTTACGGATATTTTTTACTTCTTTAAGGTTAATTATTGGTGGTGGCTGTTGCCATGGCCATTTTCCGGTCAGGTATCCAGGGGCCCCTGCGACTACAAACAGGACTAGCAAAAACATGAGGACTACCACCCGACTTAATTGCAGTCCCTTGAGAAATTTTGAGAAAGTAATCATTGAGTAAAATTCCTTGTCCCCAGGAAAATAATAGTCTCATGAGGAGAATAGTTTACAACTTCCTCTCCTGTTCTACTCCATCTGAGAAATAACTACAAAGCCAATTCAACAAAGGCAGTAATAATACTAGCATACAGGCAGAGTAGAGTTCTCCGCCCCACCCGGCATGCAGCGAATTGAAAGCTGTTTCTTTTCCTGTACCGTGAAAATAGGTAAGTAGAGTGTTACGAATGATATTGGCACAGATATTGGTCGCGGCAGCAATAGATAGAAACCAAGCAGTAATAGAGCGTGAAGATAAGACACCTTTCCGATTTAGCAGCATTAAGCAGACATAAAAAGTGGTAAATAACATTTTCAACCCTGCACAATAGGGAGCAATTTCTACTATGCGGTTATTGAAATAGATGTTAGTTTGATAAACAGTTACTCCCAGACTAAACTGATTGAGAATGAAGCCAACCATATTCGCAATGAAGATTTGTAATGGGAAGCTATAGGGGGAAATTAGGTAGGGTACTTCTGTGGGGGTAGCAAAAAATATTAATAATAACGGAAAACCTTGAAGTCGAAAACCTGGTGCTCCCTTCAATCCAAGGCAAAGTCCAGCCAAAATCGCAGGTAGGGAAAGGTTAACCCATTGTGTGACACCGCTAAGGTAAAAAATTCCTCCTACTAACAACAACAAGAAACTCAATGGATGAGTAGTATCTGGTAGACTTTGCCACTGCTTGCGGTTATTCCAAGTTAAGTAAGCAGCATAAGGTATACCTATAAGACCATGATTGAAATATTCGTGTTCTGTACTAATTGTATTTTTTTTCAGCCAGCCGTAAGTCCAATCCAATAATATGGGGGCGTACAGCAGTACCAAAGTGCCTAAAATACTTAAATTTAACAGTTGTGTAGTGCTTTGGTTTTTCAGTTGTTGCTGGAGTGCCATAGAAGTAAAGGGAATAGGAGGGAAAGAGATGTTACTAAATAATATACTTAGATAAGTAGGGTTTGCGTTGCATAAGAAGCATTACGAGATTTTTACAAGGATTTTATCATGCGGAGTTTTTGAGAAAGTACTTATTAAAAATGGCTCTCCCGGTTATATGGCTATAAGTTAATCCTATCAATAAGGCTAGGTTCTTGGAATTATAGGGTTCTCAGGTTGGCGATCTGAATTTATTGAGTTTGAAGCCTGAAAAGCTTGCCGTAAAACTCTTTCAATAATGCATAATATAAACTTATCACCACTACACCGAGAGAGCCTTAAAAATAGAGGAGCCAGATGATTATCAACCATATTAAGAAACTCCAAAATTAAAATCTCTCCCCTGTGAAGATTTCCCTCGACTCGTCAATTTAGCATAAAATGTCCCGAAGAACCCGATTTTCTTTATGCCAAAGATTGTAGAGCACTGCCCTAAATTTCTACTGGTAAAGGTTCCCAGACTTCACCATATTGTTCCCGTAAAGCTTGCCAAGCTTCCACCTGCCCTGGTTCATATTCTCCTGGTTTACCCCACTGCAAAAATAGGCTTAAAGCAGGCTCTTGGTTCTGATTTAAGAACCGGATGGCATAAGTTGTGAAGTTGCCTCTTTTGGCTTCACCTATTTCAAATTTAACCTGGGTGATTTTGTCCATATTCAAGTGAAACTCAAAGCCTTCGGTGTGCATATTTGCATACTTACCTTGGGGTAGTTCTGCATAAAATAGTTTCTCTACCTTACCCTTGGCTTCTAAGACAGCAGCGCTACTGGTGACTATTAGACGCAAGGTGCCCAGGGTTTCGCATGCTGCTAAAAATTCTTTCAATGTTGTGTTCATGGTTAATGACTAATGATTATTTTTCCTGCTGTTCATAGGCAGTGACAATGCGCTGAACTAGGGGGTGACGAACCACGTCTTTTTGGGAGAATTCACAAAAGGCAATGCCTTCAACATGTTTTAAAATTTGCAAGGCCACTACTAAGCCTGATTGTTGGTTATGTGGCAGGTCAGTTTGGGTGATGTCACCAGTAATGACCATGCGGGAACCAAAACCCAAGCGGGTCAAGACCATTTTCATCTGGGCTGGAGTCGTATTTTGGGCTTCATCAACTATGACAAAGGCATTATTTAATGTCCGCCCTCGCATATAGGCCAGGGGGGCAACTTCAATGATGCCTCGTTCCATCAAATTCGGAATTTTTTCGGGGTCGATAAATTCATTGATGGCATCATAGAGCGGACGAAGATAGGGGTTAACTTTTTGCTGCAGGTCCCCAGGCAAAAATCCCAGTTTTTCACCGGCTTCCACGGCTGGACGAGTTAAAATCAGCCTTTCAAACTGATTGGTGAGGAGGGATTGGACGGCAACTACCACGGCTAAATAGGTCTTACCTGTACCTGCAGGTCCAATGCCGAAGGTTAAGTCACGCTTGCGGACAGCATTGATGTATTGACGTTGACGGAAGGTTTTAGCCCGGATTTCTTCTCCCCGACGAGTTTTGGCAAGGATATCCCGCTGTAACTCTTGCAGTTCATCTTGCTGATCGCTTTCTAAAGCTTGACGGGCTGTCAAGATATCGGCACTGGTAACAGTTTGTCCCTTGCTCCAAATATTTTCTAAGGACCGTACTAATTGTCCAGCTAGGTCAACTTGATTTTGGGTTCCATGAATAAGTATTTCTTGTCCCCTTAGCACCAAGTTAGCCCCTGTTTGTTGAGAGAGGAGTTTTAGGTTTTCTTCCCCATATCCCGCAAGAGCGATCGCACTGGGAATATTAGGCAGTTGAATTGTTAAAGCACCTGCCATACTACGTACTTATTTTTTCCTGGAGTTAAACAATCATCAGCATCCAGCTATTAACCAAAAGCTGAATGCTGACGGCTGACACTGAATCAAGTGTGTTTTACCTTAATCGGAGAACCTCTACCGAATTTTTAGCTCTAATCTACTTTCTGGCTAGCGGGAGCGTGGTTTGGCAACGGGTCTAGGTGGACTTGCACGTCTTTCTCTTGATTTAGGTGGCGGGATTCGTTCTTCCGGCTCTTCATCAAAAGGCAGGCCCTCCCGACTTTGAGCATTGCTGCCGTAAATGTCCAGATACACTCTTTGTCCACCAAACTCAGCTGCTGCGGCAACTATTGTGCGGATCGCTTGAATGTTACGTCCTCCTCGACCAAACACTTTGCCTTTATCTGTGTTGTCAAAGGCGATCCGAATCCAAGTCCGCTTCAGGCTGTGAGAAATTTCACAATCGACACTTAAAGACTCTGGAGATTCTAAGAAGGGCTGGAGAAGAAACTTCACTAGTCCAACTAGGTTGGGACTAGGTGCTAGGGGTTGTGTTTCTACTTTATGATGCGGTTGTTGCACTGACCTGTTCAAAAACATTGGCTTTCACTAGGATGCGACGAACGGTGTCAGTGGGTTGAGCGCCTTGTTGTAGCCGCTTGACGATGCCGGGAACATCCAATCGCACTTCATCAGTTCTAGGGTTGTAGAATCCCAATTCTTCTAAGGGGCGGCCATCCCGGCGCGCAAGGCTGTTAATGGCAATAATGCGGTAGCTCGCTTCCCGCTTTTTTCCAAATCGCTTTAAGCGCAGTTTGATCATGTTGAGGAATCTTTACTCCTGTGTTTAGGTGATTATGGCAAAAGTGCCTTGACTAGAGAACTTCTATTGCCGAAATGCTAATTTTAACACTAACCTAGCATTAACTGGTAGTTGGTAAGAATTAGTTAGCAACCTAGCCATATTATAAGTAATTAGCTATTTAGTTTGGATGGGGAGAAAGCCATATCCAACTAAAGGTCGCCAAAACCCTTTTTCTTTTTGTCTTTCCTTTTCTTTTTGCCGCTAGCGCCGTGATCATGACCTCGCCATCCGGGTGCAGGAGGACGATTGCCTGCAAAGGCGCCTCCCATATTCCCGCCAAACATTCCAGGCATTCCTGGGAAGGTGCCTTGACCCATTTGTTGCATGAGCGATCGCATTTTTTGGAAGTCTGCTACTAGTTTACTCACATCTGTCTCTCTATAGCCAGAGCCTTTGGCGATTCTCCGGCGTCGGCTAGGAGAACTAGAAAGTAAATCTGGGTCGCGCCGTTCTTGAACGGTCATGGAGTTAATCATCGCTTCACAGGATTTTAACCTGGTTTCTCCCTGCTTGAGTTGGTCATCGGAGATTTTATTCATCCCGGGAATCATCTTCATGAAACCACCCAGGGACCCCATGTTTTTTAACAAGCGCATTTGCTTGAGGAAGTCGGTGAAGTCAAACTTTGCCGCGAGGATTTTCTCCTGCATTTTTTCCGCATCTGCTAGGTCAAACTCCTCCTGGGCCTTTTCCACCAGGGTCAGGACATCTCCCATGCCTAAAATCCGCGAGGCCATCCGGTCAGGGTAGAAGGGTTGCAGGGCTTCTACTTTTTCGCCTACACCGACAAACTTAATGGGGGCTCCAGAGATTTGACGTACCGACAACGCTGCTCCACCCCGGCTGTCCCCGTCCAATTTGGTGAGGATAGCACCAGTGATCCCAATTTCCTCGTGGAAGGTGCGGGTCAGATTTGCCGCTTCCTGCCCGGTCATCGCATCTACTACTAAAAGGGTTTCGTGAGGCTGGACAACTTCCTTAATCTGGGCTAGTTCCGCCATCATTTCTTGGTCGATTTGCAACCGCCCCGCAGTATCAATAATCACTGTATTTACCCCTTCTGCCTTGGCGCGTTCTACACCTTGGCGGGCAATTTCCACTGGGTTGGCATCGCTACCTAAATCGAATACGGGGACTTCTATCTGTTTACCCAACGTTATTAGCTGGTCGATAGCAGCGGGGCGATATACGTCTGTGGCTACCAGCATGCAGGTACGATCTAACTTCCGCAAATGGAGTGCTAACTTAGCGGTGGCGGTGGTTTTACCAGTACCTTGTAACCCAGCCATCAGGACTACAGTAGTTTGGCCTTGGACTTCCGCTAGGGGGACATTCTCCTCCCCCATCACCTGCACTAACTCATCGTAGACGATTTTGATGAACTGTTGGTCAGGGCGTACACCAGCTAAGACCTCAGATCCCTGAGCCTTGGTTTCCACTTGGGTAATAAAATCTTTGACCACCTGGAGGTTTACATCTGCTTCTAACAGCGCTCGACGCACTTCTCGCAAGGCGTCTTGAATGTTAGAGTGGGAAATCTTATCTTGTCCCCGCAGTTTTTTCCAAGCAGCTTCTAAACGGTCAGATAGAGCATCAAACATAGTTTACTTGTTAAGTAGTTAGCCCGCTATTCTCCAGCTTAGTAGTTTTCACCCCAATTGTGGCAGGCAATGGCTCTGAGTTATCATGGCGAGTGAAGGAATCACACTTTTTGTCCAAAGTCCAAAGAAATCGAAAATTCCTGGAAATCTCAAATCCCCAAGCTACACCCACTCTTGGGTGCAGTCATCCGCAAGAATAGGGGCTGAATTGAGAACAATATCTAAGGTTGGGTTGCTGACTAATGCAACCGCCAAATTTTGATAGTGTGTGTAATTAATTTTGTTCGATTACTTATGAAGCTTCTCAATTTTTACAACCCGTCAAAATAAATTTGACTAAGTATAGCAAGATCTCCCATATCGTATAGCAGGGGCTCATGGGGAAGCAGCACCGTGGGCTGGTCCCCATGAGCCACTGTGCTGTTTCACCAAAATCCAAAATTGTTGGAGGTGTACAGTCTTTTGGCATAAATCAAATTATGATTCCTACATCTGTGTTCACTAAATCTTGACTACCCCTCTGAACAAATTTTTTCTTTCCCTCCTACTAACTCCCTGGTCCAATATCCTGACCGAGCCAATTTTAGATTTTGGATTAGAAATTAAAAATCCAAAATCTAAAAAGGTTTCAAGCCCCCAAATTTATTTGTGGGACAAATCTAAAATCCAAAATTTCTTACCTCTTGCCCCAACATCGACGGTATGGGGTTAATCTAAAATCTAAAATTGAGTGACTTTCCCCGTTATCTTTTCATCGTGGAGGCAGAATGATCTGTTCTCCCCTAATTCAAAATCCTTGTATTGATAGAGGTATACAGACTTTTTTCCCAAATCAAATATGATTCCCATAGCTGAAGAAATTAGGATACGTGGTACTGTTCAAGGGGTAGGATTTCGCCCCACTGTCTACCGTTTGGCTAGGGCTTGTGGGTTGAATGGTGAAGTTTGTAATGATGGGCAAGGTATCTTAATTCGGGTATCTGGAAGTGCGGCATCTTTAGCAGAGTTTGTAACTAAGTTACAACAGGAATGTCCACCCTTAGCCAGAATTCAGGAGTTAATCCGTACTCCCTATACGGGTGAATTGAATGCCGACGGTTTTATTATCTCTGAAAGTATTAATAATACTATCAACACTGATATTGTCCCCGATACTGCCACTTGTCTAGAATGTCGGCAGGAAATTTTTGACCCCTTCAGTAGGTTTTATCGCTACCCCTTTACCAACTGTACCCACTGTGGACCTCGTCTAAGTATTATTCGTACTCTCCCCTACGATCGCCCACATACTAGCATGGTGGATTTTCCTCTGTGCTCTGAGTGTGCCGAAGATTACCATAATCTCGAAAATCGCCGCTTCCATGCCCAACCCATAGCTTGCCATCTTTGCGGACCCAAGGCATGGTTAGAACGGGTTGATACCCAACCCATTACTGCGTCCCTGTTCTCGATGCTAGATGATGTCGATGCTGTGTGTACCCTCCTGCAAAGGGGGGAGATCGTTGCCATTAAGGGTTTGGGTGGAATCCACCTAGCTTGTGATGCCACCCAGGAAATAGCGGTGCAAAAGTTGCGTCAGCGGAAAAACCGCTATCGGAAGCCTTTGGCTTTAATGGCACGGGATCTAG
>Ga0209208_10009081_pt1 | contig 13118 bp, 12 predicted proteins | sample S1TSphfallax_3_FD_187694 | JGI IMG/M metagenome (GOLD analysis project Ga0209208, IMG submission 187694) | Host-associated microbial communities from peat moss isolated from Minnesota, USA - S1T2_Fd - Sphagnum fallax MG (SPAdes) (version 2) | ecosystem: Host-associated > Plants > Peat moss >...
ATAAAGTACAACAGAATCAAAAAACTTATTTTTGTAGCTGATAGACATTTGCAATGTCCTGAAAGACAGGGATGATGGCAATGGGCATTAGACACACATGAAAAGGAAAGAGGGAGAGGGTGCAGGACCCTAAACCCTAAATCATTTAGCAGAATTTTGATTGATAAGAAGTCAACCTTAAAACAAAGAGGCATCAAATCACCTCAGCTGCAATTCTAAAACTGACGAAGGGCAGTTTCAACTTCTGCTGATTTTCAATAGACAAGAAGAACGGAGAGGGTTTGTATGGGAATTTGGAAGCTATACTACTTTGACATTGCTTCTAAACGGACTTGATGTACTGACAAAGAAGTCGCAAAGCATTGATCACTTACAGAGCCAAGAAATAGCTGTCGGAAACCAGCTATCATCATGAAAAGGAAACAGGGAGAAGATCTTTTGAGAAAAATGCAGGTCGCTAAAGAAAGAGAATCTGTTTAAGGTCATCCTTCCAGTACAAGGGCCGCCCACGAATCACCTTAATCATCAGCAGTCCTTACTAGAACTGCTTCTAAGAAACTCTGACACGACTCTACCACTGTCTGCAACCTCAGCTGCAATGTTGAATTCAAACACCAATATCCTTTCAATTCCTTACAAAAAGAAACCTAAGATTTAGGCAGTAAGAATGACAGCACCACCAGCTTCCTTGATCTTCTTCTCAGCAAGCTTGGAGAAAAACTTAGCCTTGACAACCATCGCTTGTCCCGGTAGTTCACCCTTCCCGAGTACCTTGAAGAAGCCATGCTGCGTCACGTCTAACAAAGGCGCCGCCTTCTCGCCGTCCGCCTTCTCCTTCACAGTTTCCGGAACCAATGACCACAGCTTGTCCACGTTCACCACAGGGCAATGATACTTGTTCATGCTCTTGTGGAAGTACCTCATGCCAACTTTCCCAAAGTAACCCGGATGGTACTTGTCGAACAAAATCCTGTGATGGTGCATACCTCCGGCGTTTCCCCTTCCTCCCGGATGCTTCCGATGCTTCCCCACACGACCATGTCCAGCCGATACATGGCCTCTTTTCTTCCGGTTCTTCTTCAGCCGCGTCGTCATGGCTGGACACAACAGCTTGCACAGCAAACGAGTTACGCAAACGCAAAACACGTTGCTCGCAAATAACACAAAGCGTAGTCCCATGTGTGAGCACCAAACCCTAAAAACTGTTTTTCATCCAAGCCCTAAAACTGTTTTTTTCATCCTTCCCACATCCATGGGGGTGGTCGATTTTTGGTGCATCTTAACCGTCCGAAATTTCCAGAGATTGTTTTTGTCCTGCACGAATCACGAGGGGAAATTGGTGAATTGTTTAATAATTAATTTATATTCCTTTTCTTTTCGTAATTTTTATATGATCACCAACTCCTTTTCAAAAGAAAAAAGAATTTTAATTTTTAGTTGGAGATTTTGAAATTTTATTAACTTCAATTAATGAGTTTTGTTTTTTACAAATTTATTTCAATTAGAAATTGTTTGATATGACAAAGGTAAGAAAATTTTGTATATTATAATAGGTAGTTAGTTTTGGTGATAATTAGTTTTAAGAAATTAAACTTTGAACTTTTGAAAAATTAATCATTAATAATAGGTTCATTTTTTCATGAGAATTGTTGGTTCTAGTCATTAACCTAGTTTTAAAGAACTAAAAATGTTTTTTTATTATTTTAAAAAAATTCTTAAAAATTTGGCTAAGGTTTCAAGAATTTGGAAAAGAAACCCCCTATTGTTTCCACATTGCCAATTCTCACAACTTAGTTATCAAAAAGAAAAAAAGAAAAAAAAAAGATATTTTTCTTGTAATTCAAAAAATTGAAAATAATCAATATTATTAGAAAAAAAATGGGAAAAAAGAAAGTCAAGTCTCTTTTCCAAACTTTCACATCTTCATAAATTTTTCCCTTTCAAATTCACTTCAAGTTTTTGCAACTCCTCTTCTAAGTTCACATTCATCTATAAATATTATTAAATTAAAAGATGTTTTGCAACCAACTCTTGAATCATTAAAGCCAATTTTTGCAAACAAATATTAACTTAAAATCATGGTTATTTAAGTTCTACTATGCATGATTAGATTTGAAGAAGGTTATGATTTTTACTATGCATGATTAGATTTGAAGAAGGTTATGATTTTTGCATGTTTTAATGTGATGATTTACATTGAATTTGAAGTCTTTAATTATTAGCTTGTGTATTTTGTCAACTAGATTTTTTTAATTAAAGATTTTATGCTTTCTTGGCAAGTTCGCATATCTCTTGCTTGTCTACATTAGAAAGTGTTTTTTTTTCCTTTTTTCTTCAATTGGATGCATCCACTTCCTTGTTATGATTTACACAATAAAATACTCAACATAATGCTTACTTGTTATGGGGTCTCCAAAAGATTTTTTGAGCATGTAATTTTTCAAATTTGACTTGCATCCTTTCATGAATTGAGTTAGTTTTTTGTTTGCAAAGTGGGATTTTGCTTTGAAGCTTCTACCAAAGGGTCATCTTCCATAGATACTTCATTTGGGAAGAATTTCACAAAACTCATTTTCAATTCTTATTACATTTTCATTTAGACTTGATTGTTCCATTTCTTAAAAAAACACTTTTCACAAGAGAACATTTGTGGGATGGAGAGTTCAAAACTAAATATGTTTCACAATGGGGATTATTAGTATTTTAATTTATTGAACTCCCTAGAGCAAAACAAATAAAACTCAAAACATTTATAATCACATACAAAATTGTTCACTTTTATGCCATGGAAAATGTGCAAATGTATAGTGAATGTGAAGCATGGAACTTTTTTCTAGTAATCAAAAACCTTTAATACAATTCACAACACATATCAATACATTAACAAATAATAAAGAAAAGGAAAAAATAAAATGCAATGCAATGAGTGCAAACAAAGCATATACACAAAATGAGAAAACTTCACAAGTAAAAAAAAATGCTTTTAAAAAAAATAAAAATTGAAAGTTGATAAACTTATTGAACTTGGAGAAGAAGAAAGTTTGAAGTTCATCATTTTAAGACTAGAATTTTAAAAAAATTGGTGGGTGAATAATAGTTTTAACAAAACCAAGGTGTTGAACTATAAACAAGGCAAATTAATAAGCAAAAGTGAAACAACAAAAGTGTTAGAAACACAAGAATTGTGAAGACGAACCCAACAAAGTGTTAGAAACAGACGAATTGTGAAGAAGAATTGTGAAGAATTGTGTCATCCGCCATCTTCTTCTGTTCAAGGAACTTCCCAGCGTTGTTGCCATTTCGCCCTGGCCGATTCGCCAACGCTGCCTTGCCTTGAGCCGTTTAATGATGAGCATGGAGGCCACACAGTTTCTAACTTGTCGGCTTGTTCGTTGCACTGTAGAACGCGGAGGTAACTGCCAACAAAGTCAAACTTGCTCTTACGAGTGAGTACTTATGACGCTTCTATCATTATTATACAAGTGTATTGAGAGAGTGCCTGAAATCGGTAAGATTCCTCCCGCCATGGGGGAGCTCATCTTACGTTTTCTGGGCAGATTCTTACACATTTCATAAGGGCTCGTTGGTTTTCTTTGGCATGATGAAATTGATCTTGATCATCAGATCTTGGTTTGGAAGGCCCTCCACACGGTAAGGCCCTTGGTTGAGAGCATTGTCAGAATTTGACGCTGCCCTCGGCTGTCGGCTCTGGGTGGGCACTTTATTCTGGTGATGCTCTCCTCTGTGGGCTTGACCTACCACAGAATGATCATTTCTGCCGACCCGCGGTTTCTGGGTTACTGTTCTCTCTCTCTCTCTCTCTCTCTTTCCTTTCTGGCCTCGAAATTTCCCAGTACACGGTACACCCATCACCACCGCCGAGTACACGTACCCATCATATAATTCTGTTGCAGAAGTATTTGCGCTTCGTTGCACAAGAAAGGCTTGTGTGGGAGTTTTGATCCCATTGTGTGGGGGTTTTTGATGGATTAGAACTGAGGTCCATTTTGTGGGTCGATTTGGATTTGGATTTACATGCGAGGGGCGGGGTTGGGGTGGTGTTGGTTGTGTGGGATTTGATTGAAGATCTGTTGTAGTCTGTGTAGATATTGGGTTTAATCCAAGTGAGACTGCCGTCCTCCGGAGCTCGGACTTTTGGTGAAGTTGAAGACATCATGGGGAGTCCTAATAATAGTCGTCATGGAAAATGTATCTTGGAGCTGAAGAAAGCCAAGAACCTTAGAGCCTCCAAAATACTAGGTAATAATTGGAAATTGGGTTGGTTTGCTTTGGTCTAAATTGCCGACTAGTTATTGCAGGTGTTGGAAAAACGCGTCTGCAAATACTTGTGCTTTGAGTTTCTTGTGTGCAAGGTTACATTTCGGGAACGTGCTAGTACGTGGTTGCTAATGTTGTATTCCATCATGTGCCTTGTGCAGGAGGGAAGACCAAGATTCATGCAGTTATGAGGTTCCAAGCTCTCAGTCACACAACCAAAACGATTATAGGTGAGCACACAATCATGAGCGTTTTCTCTGCTGATCTCTCAGCTACCTCTACTTCCCCCTTGTGGAAGGATACTCTAGAGTTGCAACCAAACGGAGGTTTTCTCACTGGATCTTCCTTTGCTGTTGACATAATATCTTTTAGATTGTGTGAAGAGCAGGATGAGTTTCATAAACCCACTGTTTTTCACCCCAGCTCCGGTTGAAAAGAATTGGTATAATACAAAATTACAAATTTCTGGTCATATGGTTTCTAAGCCTGGGATGTTCCACGTTACTACTTCTGTCTTATTGCATCAAGTACTCAAGATTGTTGGTGTTGCACAGTTTGTGTAACAGCTTTATCTGCTGAAGTTTCTACTGCTTTTGATCCAAGTACTGGGTGTTTAGATTCCTTGGTAACATGCAGTTTGACAACATCACCTCTTAGATTTGTCCACACAAAGGGTAATTGTAGTAGAGGAAATTTGTCCATGAAGCAGCTTATGTGCCAAGTTCACGATCTCATTTCAATGATGCTCGCAAAAATTGGAAGTTCCATATCCTAGGGTTTTTGTTCAAGCTGGAAACAGACAGCCAGATTTCATTATGCCTGTGTTGGATCTGTGTCATGGCAGATATGGGGAATAATCCTGTTTGGGAACAAGAGATATTCACTCTTGATATCACCGGATGCAGTGATGACACTCCTGTCAAGATTGATATCTTTAAAGATGGGTCCAAACTCATTGGAAGCATAGTGTAAGTGAAAGCTGAATCATCCTTGACACCTGCAACTTTCTTTTTGGGCTGAATGGAAGATCGATTGAGATTCCTTTGTGTCATGGCTCAGAAGAGAAAACCTCATGGACACTAGAAAAATGTGTGATCTTTTGCACAGGTTGACAGTATTAGAGCTTTGTATGGTGGAAGGTATTCCACAACCAAGGAATCTGCCATTGGTGACAGCCAGGGGCAAGCATCATAATGAAGAAGTGGAGATCTTGACAACATATTTAGGGGTTCCTAACTCCTATGTAAGTCTTGCAAAAATGGTTCATTCTAATCCTAATTTGTTCTTGCTCATGATATGGTAGCAGCTAGGTGGTATCTCAACTTGTATGGTATTGACCAGTACATGGAAATATGAGTGAGAACCAACATCCTATTTGGACTTCTTGTGCAGGCTCCTACTGCTGCCATGTTCAGCTGCCCTTCACCAGCAAGGGGATATTATCAAGCTACTGCCCCCGTCTGGGGGCTACCGTATGTCTCTTCCATGAGCAGCACATCAGGCATTTATCAACAATCACATAGTAATCAATTCCAGGAAAACCATCAGAGCAAAGTAGATTTATCTGATTCTGAGCCACAATATCCTCAGTTATCACAGCAAAGGCCTTCCAAACCCTCCCTGGACCAGTTTTATGCGTATTTTGGTTAAATGCACAATAACTTATTTTGCATATGTAAATAGCAACACTGATCTCTAGAAAACTTGATGCAAGCACAGGTGCAAAGAAATAGTCCTCAACTCAAGCAATTCTGTGAGCTTTACACCTGCCAATTTGAAAGCGCAGTTCAGTAGAGTGTACATTACCTATTCCCACATAGAGTGAACTGGTTGGTTACAGATATGAAGTTCATGATGGATAGTGAGCTGGTTCATCACATGATCATCTCAATCATCATCTTCGAATGAGGCACTGATGTGCAAAGAAAACAGTGAGGGTTTGGAGGTCATGAACTTGTGGCAATTCCATAGGCACTTGAAAGCCCTTTTTGTTTGATCTCTAGAGCTCACCTTCTGAAATGAAGTTGGCGGAAGAAGTATTGACCCAGGTACCTAAATCTCGAAACCTGTAAACATTGAGCCCTTTGTTTCCAGGAGATCAAGTTTACAGGTACAGAATTTAACCTTCTTGTATGCATTCTTGAGCTCTAAGCATGCATGTCTGCTGTTAACAGCTTCCAAAAATGCAATCATGGTAGGAGAAAGTTAGCCTGTTCAAATAAGTTGGTTTGTCTGCTGAAGAGAACTTGGTTACTCTTCAAAGCTGCTTTTGAATGAGACCAGATCTTTGCTTAACAAAGAAAGATTTCTGTTTGCGTATTTCTGCCTTCTGAAATCTTTGGAAAGATAATTTCCAGGTCTTCTCAGTCATAACTGGGGAGCTTTTTCTAAGCTCACTTTGTCCACTAACTGACCTTCTGTTTATAGTTATCTGTCTTCTTCTTTCTTACTCTTTCTTTTTCTTTGTCTTTCTTTTTTGCGTTCCCTTGTTTCTTCTAGAGTTTTTCTGGGCTTGTCCTTCTCTTTCAGGTTTTTTAGGTCTGACTGAGTTTTACCATTACTGCCAATCTTGTGATAGAAACTCAATACATTGGTTAATGTTTGACATCAACTGCCACCAACTGCTAGCAGCTGATGAAGTCATTGGGAATGTTGTGGTCCGCGGTTCATGAACATGCATATGACTGTTGCTGTTGTTCAAATTGTGCCTAAGTTTTGTTTTCTTGTCTTTTCTGGAGGTCTTGCAGATTGGCTGCTATTATAATATTGTTAGATATCACATATGAATTATTCAGGGCTAAATTATTAAATATAGTGTAAGGGGTCTAAAAGAAGACCCTTCACTTGTGCAAAGAAACTGGTGCAGTTTTTGAGAAATTTTCGAAAACAGGGTGCTTACAAAATTTGTAACGTCCTGTTGACCATTGAACATGATCTTATGTGGTGAAAAAGAAGGTTATGTCTGGAAATCAACCTAAACCAACACAGTCAAAACTGGTTCTTTACATACAGAGATATTCACAGTAATTATGCAAGTGGGTCTTTTTGTACATGTTTGGGTGCTAGCTAAACATAATGACTGAGTCTTCAGATTGCAGGAATGCGACAGAGATTCAGGATGCAGGTTTTGTAAAATGTCTAACCTGAAATTTGTAGCAGAGATTGTATACTTATCTACATGCACCCTGATCTACATTAACATCCACTCAGTTTGCAAAATAACTCCATAAACAAAAGAGGCACCAGACTTAAGTGCTACAAATGGCACAGGCATGAAACCAAAACTCCACAGACACCACTCCACGGCTACCTTTTCATTGGTACCACATCTGATAATGATGTTGAACTTTGACTGTGTTACAATACCAGTAGACATGCTACTGTAAACAAAATGAACTTGATATTGTGATTGACTAAACAGATTACTGGCATCACCAGTAGTCCATGCAAGAACAAATACCATCTTCAAAGTGATGGAAGCGATTGGCATCCCTCACCATGATTGCTCTCCCAACTATTTTTGAAATGAACTTTATGGAAGTGTGGCAATCTTCGCAAACCCTCAGATTCTTTCTTATTCGAAGAGGAGTACCAGGAGCTGTGTTGATGAGCCCTAATGCAATAGCCAGTTTCTCACTATGGTGGTGCACATGAGATACCTTCTCTTCTTCTTCCACATCATGTAGAATGAATTTCGTACAAGGCACGTACCCCGCATCATGCATGAGCCCTGACAATCTCTGCAGTTCTCCATGAATTTCATTCATCTGGGGGTGATCTTGATCCCCAACTACAAAAGTATGCACCTCATTATTCACTTCAATCCAGGTGCAACCCTGCTGTTTCTTCACACCTTTTTCCATTCTCTGCCGTTCAACATTCTCACAGAGATGCCTGTTGCCAGCAGCAGCATAGATGTTTGACAGCAGCACATAACCAGCAGCATTGTCAGGCTCCAATTCAAGAATTTGTTTGGCAACACATTCTGCCATCTCCACATTACCATGAATTCTACAAGTGCTGAGCAGAGCCATCCAAGCAGCCACCTTTGGTTTACAGGGTATTGCCATGACCATATTCTCTGCCTCCTGTAGATGGCCAGCACGCCCAAGAAGGTCAACCATACAGGTGTAATGTTCCAATTTTGCAGAAATCATATAATCTGTGACCATTGCAGCATAACAACACATGCCTTCATCCACCAGACCTGCATGGCTGCAAGCTGATAGAAGACAAACAAAAGTGATATCATCTGGCTGTACACCTTCTTCACACATCTGTTCAAAATGTTTAAGAGCTTCCCTACCGTGCCCATGCATTGCACATCCTCCAAGGATGGCATTCCAGGTGGCCACATCTCGAGATGGCATCTTGTGGAACACTCTCCAAGCATCTTCAAGGCTCCCACATTTTGCATACATGTCCACCAAGCTACTCCCCACAAAGACATCAGACTCACAACCACTTTGAATGATTTGCTCGTGAACACTCCTGCCCTCTTCAAGTGCAACTACACTGGCACATGCGTTCAGCACTGCTACAAAAGTAACAGAGTTTGGCTGCACACCTTCCTGTTGCAGTTGCCGAAATAGTTTCAGTGCGTTCTGCCCTTGCCCACATTTCACATGTCCCAAGATCATGGCACTCCAAGTGACCACATCTCGAGATGGCATTATATTGAACACTCTCTGAGCATCCTCCAGGCTCCCACATTTTGTATACATGTCCACCAATCTACTCCCAACAAAGACATCAGACTCGCAACCACTTTGAATAATTTGCTCATGAACACTCCTGCCCTCTTCATACGCAACCATGCTGGCACATGCATTCAGCACCCCCACAAAAGTAACAGAGTTTGGTCGCACACCCTCCTGTTGCATTTGTTGAAATAGTTCGAGTGCCTTCTGCCCTTGCCCGCATTTCACATGTCCCAAAACCATGGCATTCCAAGTGACCACATTTCGCAATGGCATCTTGTTGAACACACTCCAAGCATCCTTGATGCTCCCACATTTTGCATACATGTCCACCAAGCTACTGCCCACAAAGACATCTGACTCACAACCACTTTGAATGAGCTGTTCATGAACACGCCTGCCACCTTCAAGTGCTCCTAAACCAGCACATGCATTAATCAACGGAACAAAGGTGAATTTGTTAGGAGTCACTCCTTCTTGTTGCATTTGTTGGAAAAGCTGTATTGCCTTCTCCGGCTGCCCATCCTTCACATATTTTGTGAGCTTCTGATTCCATGCAAAAATGTTCAATTGCACTGTGCCTGGTGCCATTGCAGCTATCTCCGATGCCACCCATGGTGGATTTCGTTGGTCCTCAAGCCAGAGTGCTTCCTGTGTCTTCTTGTGTTTGAAATCCGGATACCTTTCATTTGTCTACAACCAGAATCCAGATCAAGCTGATCAGCCATGTATTCTTCACATCCCAGGCGTAGATAACATCATAAGAACAGAGAAAGCCGCACTGACTTTCTCTATGCAAATTGCATTCACCTACCTTCTCCAACCTGCTACTACTATCCCACCAGAGCAAAGGACCTGAATAGAATATCTGCAGAGTTTAGACCAAGGCAAGATAACAACCAAGAGAGTGCAACAAGAGTGAGAGCAACAAGAGCTATGGTACCATTGACATGTGAACTCTGGCAGGTTTGATGTTCCGTTACCTTCTCTGATCTGTGATCCCACCATTGTGAAGGATCCAAAAAGAACTTCCGCCATAGTTTCTCTCTCTGACCTGCAGGGACTGCTGGACAACTTCCTTTCAAATCATGTAGTTTGCTCACATAGAAACCAAGATGGGGTACTGCGTCTTGCATAGAATGTGTCCGAATTTTCGATTTGCTTCCAGAGAGATTAGGTCACCATTTTTCAGCAAACAAACAAACGATGAAAAGAAGGCACTAGACAGAGAGAGAGGAACAACGCATGAAAGCTTACAATTGCAAAGATCTCTGAGTGCCGCCTCTGTTTCTATCGGGTGCGCTCTGGGAAGAAGCGAGGTGTACTGCAAAAGTTTTTGATGGGTAAAGTGGAATTGCGGAAGCACGCAGACACGTAGCAGCAAGCTGCTCCCGGTCGAACTCCCTCTTCTCCATGGGGTGGTGGAGCTGCTGCCGTCCTTGAATTCTAGAAGAGAGTTAGAGCTTGCACATGACAATAGCTGCACTGATGATGAAAAAGGCATTGCTGCATGAGAAAACCCTTGGAAATTGCTTTTTCTCGCTCCTCACGATCCAGGAGCATGATCCCAAGTAGACCCACATGCAATTCCCTCTCGAGCATCCGACCCAAATGCAATCTCTCTCGCACCTCCACCACCTACGCATTTCTTGATGGGACAATTCTAGATTGAACGTCATCAGCTTGCTTGCAATGGCCACAAAACCCTCGAAAACCCCGGCACCCTAAAAGAATCGCTTGCACTACTCAGTAATGTGTTCTTTTTAGCGTTTGATAGGCGGATTGTGTTGTGGAGTGGGGCCAAAGTGGCGATGATCCACACGAAGATTTCGCCAAATTTGGCTACAAGGTAAATATGAAAGTAATTTTCAATGTAAAATAAATTTTCTTTGGCTACCTACTTGAACCATATATAAAAAATCTGGCCAAATTATTGTGCTAAAATTTCAAAAATTATTGTGCTAAAAATTATATCATAGTACCTTGGCCATTTCAACACATGTTCATCGAATAATTAATCAATTAAAAAATATTCCCTTCAACAAATGAAATATCCTTAAAGATTCAATGTTTTCCTTCACAATATTTTGGATTTGGAAGAGATAATTTTTCAAAAATTATATCATAGTACCTTGGCCATTTCAACACATGTTTGTTGAATAATTAATTAATTTAAAAATATTCCCTTCAACAAATGAAATGTCCTTAAAGATTCAATAATTTCCTTCACAAAATTTTGTGATTTGGAAGAGATAATTTTTGAAATTTTCAACATTTTTGAAAATTATGTAATTAATGTTTTAATCGGCCAAGTTAGTAGTCTGAGGGTACTACTCTTAATTCATATCATGAGTTGACAATTTCAACAAGAACAAAAACAATGGCAGCCAAGTAAGTGATATGAACACAAAAAAGGATCCCCCAAAAAAAAGTGTGTGTGGTAAGGCCCTAGGGTGAAATAATAATGGCCTTGATGAGGTGGAAGTAGAGGTAGGTTTGCGTTTTAGGAATGCCATTATGTAATGGAAAGCCTTGTAAATTAAGTGAGAATAAATTAGTTGCCTTTCGACGAATTTTCATCAATTTTTTTTTTTTGGACTTTATTAATTTAAGTCCAAAATTAATTTAGAGGATGGTTTGAATTCTGAATGGGCAGACTGGAAACAATTTAGGCATTCGACAGCCCATGAATTTAAAAAAATTGTGGGCAGCTCAAAGCTCATTGCATTGATCATGTGGAGTTAGCAGTTTAGGCAACATGAACTTGGCAATTGAGCATTGTTCACTTTGCAATTTGGATTGCAAAGTGAACTTGGCAACAAGTGAAGTCAATTCAGCAAAATAGCCAAATAGCAACATGGACTTGTACAATTTGGCAAAGTGGAATTGGGAAGCATGTAAAGTGAAATTGACAAAATAATGGAGCAAATGATATTCCGTATTTTATGGATGAGCATGCATGAGATATCATTTTGTGAATTTTCCATTGATGAACTTTGATTGATAAAATTTCATGAATTTTCAAGATGAACTAGCCTAGTGAGGAAAACAATCATAAGGATTTTTAGGCTGCTTGCTAGGGATGATTGCCTTTCTTTTTACATCCTCCTAGATGGATGAACATCACTTAGACTACATAGAGAGATTCCTGAAATAAAACCATGCCTACTACATGTTCCTTTGTGATATGACTAACTAGTTTACCCCCCATCCCCAACCTCTAATGACATTATATATGTTGGCATTAAACAACCATGAAGCCTTTAAACCTACATGATTCACACAAGAACTAATTGACATGAAGCTAATAACATTGTTGCTGAATTTTTGTAAATGAAATTTCATGAATGAAATTTGGATGAACTTTCATCGATACAATAAATTTAGGCATGATTTGTATATCATATTGAAATAAGATGAGATGTTATTCATTATAATTCATCGATGACATTTTATGGTGTTCATTCGTAGAATCTAGATGAATTATAATGGATGTTAAAACTCTAACTAAACAATTTGTGCATAAAGAAAATTTATAAATGATATTCCATGAATGAAATTTATTTCATTTTGAAATAGCATGAAATTTCATGTGATTGTTTCATTGACCTAGTAGAAGAAATTTTCCTCTTGGATCATATGACTTCCATCCCAAATGCGCATAATTATACATGGAATTCATCTAGTCAATTGGATTCAATTCATCTAATGACATTCATTTCAACATAGGCATAAATTGATTGGGGTCACATTGTCTGTCAGTGTGTCCATCTGTCGAGGTCCTGAAACCCAGATCACTTTTAATAAAACTGTCCCCACGAACTCGAGGGCCCAAAAACTATTCAGGACCTCGAGTTTTTACTTCTTACTTTTACTTTTACAAGTTCTTACTTCTTACTTTTACTTTTACGTCTGTTTCTGCGCAACAACTGCCGAAGGTCCTTACTTCTTACTTTTATTTTTATGTCCGTTTCCACGCAACAACTACCATCGTCGATGGGGGAGGTATTTTTGGGATTTGGAGGGTGGGTGAGGAGATTTGGGTGCGTTTTTTTTGGGCTAAGGGTTTAGAAGGGTCATGATTTTTATTTTTTTCGTGGCGGGGGGGAGGGGGTGGGGGTGGGGTTCTAGGGGTCTTAA
>Ga0209208_10009082_pt1 | contig 13117 bp, 6 predicted proteins | sample S1TSphfallax_3_FD_187694 | JGI IMG/M metagenome (GOLD analysis project Ga0209208, IMG submission 187694) | Host-associated microbial communities from peat moss isolated from Minnesota, USA - S1T2_Fd - Sphagnum fallax MG (SPAdes) (version 2) | ecosystem: Host-associated > Plants > Peat moss >...
CTCTCTCTCTTTGTAAATTGTCTCTGTGTTGTTTGTTGTTGTCGTCATCATCATCATCATCAGCCCCCATCTCTTGTTTTTTTTGGAAGTAGTTCCAAATCAGCAGATTTTGATTGTTTTTGTCAGAGACTTTGAAAGCCAAATTTGTAGCTGGCTTTAATACTTAACTAATGTTGTGCGTCCATGTGGTTTGTTGTGCATCAACTACTAGTGCACTTTTCCCACAATATTTATTACTGTTATTATCAAGTGGTGCTGCTTGACTGCAGAAGCAGAAAGGAAACCAGCACCAACAGTTGTTGATGACTCCAATTTCCAACAGCTGCAACACTAGAAAGTTCCATGAAGTGATTACCTGCTTATTAGGTCCCTTGTAGTAGTACTAGTGTGGCTTTGAGTGCACTTTACTTACCCATCACACACATTTACCAGTGTTGTTTGGCTATTTGAATTTATGATGAACCCACGATTCCAGCTTTCTAAACATTTCAGGAAGGGGTAAAGCCCTGCCCCCTGAGCAGAGTTAAGGGTCAGCATGAATCCGGGAAAGCCCATCCCCTAAGGGCCACAGTGAACCAGCACCCATCAGTGCACCATGAAGGATGAATGGTCAGTGGTCAGGAAACAGTTACCTATTTTCCTACCTATCTACCTACTATACATGAGACCTATTTCCTACAGAATTGGTTACCAAGGTGAAACCAAATATCAACTCGGTTGAGGTTCATTCACAACTGAGTAATAAAGGGCATTTAGGGGATGGTATGCTGGTGGGTGCTGGTTCACTGTGGCCATCCTCTACGGCTTAGAGCATGACCAGCAGCATGAAAAGTTGGGGCACCAACTTCGAAAAATGACGCAAGCAAATATGTAGTTGTTCAAATTACATCCCCAACAACAATTCCCACCTTCACAGATTCGCGCATGTTCAAATTTTCCTTCCCTCCCTCCCTGTCTACAACTCATTTGGTGAGCTAGGATCTTCACACACCACTGCCTAAACTTTGCCTCCCTCCGAAGGTTCTCTCTCCTCCCCCGATAGTCTGTCTTGATGGATTGGGAGTTTGTTTCTTTTTGCGACCTCAAAACACCCACCTGTTGCTTCTACGACCCAAGTCTCTTTTCCAGCTGTCACTCTTAGGACTACACCACAGTTAATGTCAAGTAGTGTGGCACCAAAGGCAAAAGTTTTGTTGACAACAAAAGCATCAATTGTGCCACAACTACTTGGCCATTTCGCAAGACTCTTGCACCAAGAACAGCCAAAAAAATCATTTTGTGAAAGAGTTGCAATTCATTGCAATGTTCATCTCTTAGTTAGATGCAACAAGAGACCATCATGATCTCATGAGATGAAATGGGGACACATTAAACATGATGTTGCCAAATTTGTTGGTGTCAATTAACAGGTTTTGAATGCAAGAGAGTACGGATCAAGTACAACTTGTAAAGCATGATCAAATTGTATCTCATGAAGAACCCAAACAAGTTTTAAGAACCTAAAAAAGTGTGAGTTCATTTATCTTCACTATTAACTGTTACTTTATGATGTCCCTAGGTGGGTAGATGCACCCCAAGATGCGCGGAAAATTGTTAGTGATGCATCACTAGGAATGAAGCGCAAAATTCAAAATAAAAAGTTTGCGGTGCAAAATAGTGGTAGTTCAATGATTGATTTCACAAATGCAGGGTTGGATTTATTAAGTGTTGGTGTTCCTAGGGGCACAACTAATCTTTCAAACATGGATGACAAGTTTATCAAAATTCCACCACCTCTAGTTTAAACTAGGTCAATAGGATCTAGGGTTACCAAAGACAAGTCAAGGGTTGCTCATTCTAGAGAGTATTTTGCTCAAGCTTAAGCACAAGCAAGTACAAACATTGCTAAGGTTAGTCTTGTAAAGGTGAAATTGATGTTTGATCAATGTGCATTATATTTGTTTAGCATATCGTTGGATGCAAATATTGGGGATGATGTTTAGAAGTACTTCATGTTTTGTAGGTAACAAAAGCTCACTAAAATTTAGAAACATGTTGTTGCAAATGATGTGGCAGCTATTACTACCATAGCTCGCATTGTTGTTCTTCCCATTCCTAGCCCTACATCATCCAAGGCATAATTTTCAAGTCCCACAAAAATTATTCCACATTCAACCATTTTGAATTTTAATCTTGTGTATCATGAAATTGAAAATGACCATGAAAATAGCCAACCTATTGAACATGAACATGAAATCATTCAGTTAGGAGATGATTCTCAAAGTGGGTTTAACTTGAATGATAGTTACTATGATTTGAATTAAGTTAATTTGCAAAATTTGATGCAATAATGAATGATTTCATCTTTATTTTCCAAATGTTACTAGGAATTGTTTTTTTGGAGAAGCAAAAAAACAACTTTTATTGTTGCAAGTCGAATTTGCAAAAATTGGAATTTTTCAATAAGTGTTTTATGTGCTTTTGCAAATTGCTAATCTTTTCTTCTCGATTGACAATTTGAAAGATTTTGCACAAATGTGGTTATGGGGTAGAATTTTATTTGACTTGTAATAGTCTAGGTCAAATTTTCTAAAATTGGTTTTTTGATACAACATGATGTTTATGCTTTTGTGAATTATAAAAGTTTTCACCATGTTGGACAAATGGTTTTTAAAACACACATGGATTTGTGCATTCCATTGCTGATATATTTTTCAATACAAAGGAAATTTTCCTTTTTCAACCCAAAGGTATTCAATCGAATACTATGAAACTTGAATAAGAATTCAAGTTTTCAATCTTTTTAGTACTTTACACCAAAACCTCAAATGCCAGCCCATACTTCACTTCCATACCTACTAGGGGGTTAACCTATGGCTTTAAATCTTGCCCTAATTCAACTTTGATCACCATATTATGCAAAAAAATGCAAGCAAACATAATGTAGATCATGGTATTCAAATCCCATTGCTTGCAAAGGTTGCAACAATGGCCCATTGTGATTACAAAACACCAAAATCACATTCAAGATCCTTGTGAATAGCCTTTTACATCATGGCAAAATGTTAGCACTTCTCATTTGGTGGGTCATGAATAGTTTGTACAAAATAAGCCCATGTAGGGTAAATGTTGTTAGCTAACAAATAATATCTAGGATAAATGGTACCATTCAAAACAAAAATGAATGTCATTTCCAACAACTTATAACATATTGTGAACAAATGGTGACCTATCAAGGACATTGATGTTATTGTTGAAACCTAGCATGCCAAAATATGCATGGAAAATCCATAATGATTGATTGGCAATAGCTTGCAAAATCATGTTCCTATTGACATCTTATTTTTGGTACTAACCTTGCCAGCTTACCAAAAAATTCTTCCACTCTCAATGCATGCAATCAATAGAAGCAAACATACCAAGAAACTCTCTAGAATCATTGATATCCAGTTGCTTTTGCAAATCAACTTTTGTAGGCTACCTCAAGTATGTAGGTTAAAAGCAAGATCATATTGCACCACAAAATCGCTTCATAGACTTCATTGTAGTGTTAGCTACATTCTATAACTGAACGTATTCATTTGTCACATTAGATGCCATTCCATATGCAAGCATAAATAATGCAACAATGCATTTTTGAATGTTTGATAAAGCCATTAATCTTACAACATTAGGCTTTTGCACAAAATATGGATCATAAGCAACAATTGCATCCATAGTCCTCATGAACAAGGACTTCTTCATCCTAAAACAATGTAAAAATTTTGATCATGAAAAGATCTTTATTTGTTTTGTAAGCTTAAGCAGATCGAATCGATGATGATGATGAAACCCTACCAAACTTTATAAAAGGAAAACACCCAAGTTTTAAATGGATGCAACACTAAGACTTCCTAGGAGGTTACCCATCCAAGTATTATTCAAGCCTAAAGGCACTAAATTTCAAAGTTTTGATGGGATTTAGTATGTTAAAGGGCTACATGAAAAAAAAATCAACAAGGGTAATAACATTACTTTTGTTCTATCGAAATGAACAATGAAAATTTAAACCTAAAATTGGAGGAAAATATGGTCATGATTTAGGCCAAAAATAAGCTAAAATGGACAACCAAATAGTCATGAAACCATCAAACCAAAATTGACAGCCCTCAAAAGAATAATTGGAACCAAGGTTTTGATTTTTTGAAAATGAAGAACATAACCTGAATCAAAGTTTCTTCCTATAGAAAATAGACCTGGAACTGAAACTTGTATTTTACTCGGTTACGTACCCACATGTATATAAAGGCAAATACTTACTTGCTTACATTGCCAACATTGGTCATAACATACATGTCCAACTTTCCATGTCACAATCTCACACTTCTCATAACACCATTCCTTTTAAATTTGTTTTGGGCCAACAAAAGTAACATATAGATGTCCTTATTAAGGTACACAAAAGGTAATACAATTGTGAAGTTGGTTGATGGAAAAGTTTAAAGCATCTCCACCCCCAAAAATAAACAACTCCTTTATTTTAGAATAGACTATTGTTTAATGATCATTGTCCCCACCCACAAATGTCATGAAAGTCCCTTTCAACACTCAAAGATCATTTATATCTTTACATTTGGACGAGTAATAATCACCATCCAACTTCATAATATAAATATATTTTAAAAAGGGGTTAAAATGAACATTGCAAAATGCACCATTAATATTGTATAGTAACAAGATTTGTAGTATCTTGCTCCAAGATTTAATGTAAATGGGTCTTTGTTCGTGTGGGGTGGAAATGTTCTTACCCTTTCTTTTGACACAACATGGATTTCATAATTATCTATCGATATACACAAAATGACATTGGGTTGTTTTATAGGATGAAATGGGTGGATGTTTTTCCAATGAAACCTTAATGGATGAGAAGGTAGTCCTTGTAGCCAAAAGAAAATAGTGACAAAAAGTTGGGCAATTGATCTATTTGTGTGGGCATTTGTTTGTTGCATGTTAATGAAGGTTGGAAATTTTGTGTTTTTGTGTTGTTGAAGTTATGTTGTGATGGTGGAGGAGTAGAATTATTTGTTGTGGTGCCATTAATGAATTATAGCCATGGAAAAATTAATGGTATGCACTTTTGGCAAATTTTGAAGAGAGGGCGTGAAATGGAATGGATAAATGATGGATTGTAGAAAACTAAGTATCAAGTTCTTGGCTGGGTAGTTGTGATGTTAGAATAGAAGTTATTGTTTGTGTTTGTTGTTGGTGTGGAGGAATAATGCCTCACCTTACTAATTTGTGTTTCTCCTTAAAATCACTTGAGTTCCATTACACATTGTGTTTCAAAGTAGGAGATACATATTAAATAGTTGAGTGTAGGGGTTAATTCATAGAAATGATGATTGGCTTTAAGGTTGTCATAAGCGATCATTATGGTTGAATTTGTGGTTGTGGTTTATGCATTATCATTCAATTATGTATGTATGCGTGCTTGTGATGTTGAAAGAAAGAATACCCATGTCCTTGGGAGCTTCAAGGTTGAAATTGTGGTTTTGAAGTTTAGTATTTTGGGAAGCTATGGAGTTTCAAGGCTTTGTTTCATCCTTGTAATAATTTTGAGTAGATTTTCAAAAGCAAAATCTATTTGAGTGTGTAGGGGACATAATGTGAAGACATGGGAATAGGGTCATTTGTGAATAAGTTTATGCATTATGAAATGTTTTGTTATGTTTGTTTCATCACATTAGTCCAAGACAGATTGTGGGCATGTGTTTATTTGTGATGTGGTTTCAATGTCTATTTACTATGGGTTAGCCTTTGAAGGGATCATTTGCGCTTGAGAAAGTGATACTATAATGTTTTGATCCATGACATTCCATAATCTTAGTTGATCAAGCTTTATGTATTTTAGTTGAATTTGTTTGAACAAGATCATAGTGTAGATGTAATTTGAAAGTTGCTCATTCATATAACTAATGTGAAATTTTTTTCCAATTTCTTTTTGTTATAGTTCACCTTTCGTTTCAAAGACTCTTCCTTAGGGTAGTTTGCACTAAAGGGCTTGGGCTTGGGACTGCACAAATCTAAAATTTCTCATTGGTCCAAACTATGAAGAATGGTCAATTTGGATTTACAACAAGGTAGTTTAGGGCCCAAGCCTAAACAAATGATTTTGGATGAGAACACTTTTTAATATCCTACATTGATAGTTGTGAATAATGTTGTTTAGGCCCTTGGAGTATTTGTTTTAGGCCTACCATAAAAGGTGAGCCTAATAAAATTAGTGAGGGCCCATGGGTTCCAAAATAATTTTAGTTGTTGATTTATGATATTTTATTCATGTTTATAAATTTTCTAAAAGATAAAAATGGAGGGAACTTTTGGTGGCTCTTGATAAAATTTTTTCCCTTCAAGGCCTAAAAAATAAAAAATTTGTTTTCCTTTTCTGTGAAAAATAAAGTTGGGGGATTTTTTAAGGGCTACCCCCACAAAATTGCTACCCGTTGAAGCTTAGAACAAAAATAAAATGGATTTTTTTTCCTTTTAAAAAATAAATTAAAATGGGATAGACTTAATAAGGAGTCCCCTTGCCAACAAAATTGTTCCTTTTAAGCCTAAACACGATTTTGCCTTTATGAGAGGTTTACATTTCAAACCTCCCTTCCTTGACCTCCATGTTTTTTTATTGGAATTGTTTTGTCAAATATGATTTTGACCTTTACAGCTTAGGATTTTTCATGAAAAAAATGGCTCAAATTCATTAGATTTCCAAAAAAAATTCTAAATCATTAGATTTTTATGATAAGTTCTAGTAAGCAACCAAGAATATAGAAGGATCCTTTATTTTTACTTTCATATATAGTATGTAGCCAAATTTGGGAATTTTTTTTTTGAATGAACACCATTTTGGTTACATCACAAAATCCTTTAAAAAAAGATTGATAGGCCTTTATGGGAGTTTCAAAATTCAAACTCAAAATCTTTTTTACTAATTTAAAAATTTCTAATTGAGATGCATGCATTTCTATGGAACATGCCCATCCATCATATGCACACATTGTATTCAATATTTTGGGTCAAATTTTATGTCAAATCCTACACCAAATTTTTGTCTTGAGAACTTTTCATTTCCATGTATGCACTTGTATAAAACATGCCCATCCACCATATGCGCACATAATATTTTAATGTTACACAATTTTGTGGTCTCTTCCCCACACATAAAACCAACAAACAAGTCTATGATTGCAACTCATCCAATTTTGTGACCTTGTACCCACCAGCACACCTCCAATAGAAACTTGTCATGACTTGGTTGAGGATGAACCATGAATTGCATTTGAATTTCAAAGATTTTAATTTTCTAACTTCTCTTGTGAACCCACATTCACACTATATAGGTAACTACCTATGTAAGTGTGTAAATATCATAAGTAAACGGGTAGGGAATGTCATTGGTTATTATGTAGAAAATTAAGTAGGTAAAACACTTGATGATTACTAGGTAGGTAGTTACAAATGGATGCTTAGTACAAACCTAATAACCATGGTTAGATATGGGATAAAAATACAAGAAATTTTTCTTCCTTTACAAACACCATCCCCATCTTGCATGGTGCATTAGTAGAGGTTGGTTCACTCTAAGGTACAAACACAAGGATAAGGAGCCATGGGGACCAAGGTCAGAATCCTTACCAAGGACTACATTTAACATGTGTTTTACATGTACATTAGTTTATTAAATACCCAAATTGTATTTTCAATGTAATTTTTGGGATTGAATATCAATATTGAGACCAAACATGACCCATTGTCACCATTTTAAGTTTGACATGGACCTAAACCAAAACAAGATTGGAGTATAGCCTACCCATTCACCAAGCAAATATTGCCACATTCATTGCCATGGTTGATGGATATATAAATGATGAAATCTTGCCAAACTTTACCAAAGTCCATGCAAGCAAACAACCCAAAAAAGGTGGGCAATAGGAGGTAAAGGAACCACTAAGTACCAAAACTTCCATTAGTTGCTTGAAGCATATCAACTAAAGAAAGGGGAGGTAAACCCAACAAAACTCCAAGTTTAGAAGAACTTTTGTAGATTTAAATGATGTGGTTGTTACATTTTCAATTAGATTACATTGAATTTTAGGGTTTTTATTTGGTTTTGTGTCATTTTCTACGTTATGCACAATGATGGCAAAAAGCTATCATGCATTGTTGGTTTTCTCAAATTAGACATTGCCCTAAAAATTTGAAGAAAACATGTGAAGGAGTGAAGTTGTTTGTTGTTTGTGTAATGTAGGACTTATTCTATTTGGGAGGCAGATGGTTGAAGATGAAATGTCATTTATGGAGCTTTGACTTGTGGGATTGGAGGCAAGCTTGCAATAATGGGATTAAAAAAACATAGTGTGGCCAGTCCAACACCTAGAGTTGAATGATCAACTTTAGTGTGTAGCATGATAAATTATATGGTATTGCTTTGGTTTGTAGTTGCTATGTTTTTCTTCCATTGTGCCAATAACTAGTTAGGGCAAAGTAATATGTACTTCAATGATGAATTGAAGGGTTGGTGTCTTGAAGTGATGATAACTTGAGGTGGTTTGACCTATAACATAATGGGCATATAAACAAACTTGTAGTCATGCATTTGGGATGGGAAAGATATTAGTGGAAGAACTAAACTTGGGAGTTGAGTTCTTTGGGATGGTTAGTATGAGAAACCTATAATAGGTATCCTCAAGTTAGGGCAGGAAATTCACATAGTCTAGGATTACGTTGATTTAAGAATTCAATCTTCCACCTTGGGCTCTACATAAAAAATCTTGTTTGTGTATGTGGAGGTTTTGTGTGAATCAAGTACTTTCCATCTGCAATACAATTATCATGATTGTAAATTTCTTGTTGGACAAAAATGTATTTCTTAGTTGGTTAGAATGACTTTCATCAAGCTTAGTTCCAAGTATGTTAATGGGATGTTTCTTTTTGGTCACACCCCTAGTAGATAAATGATAAGGTTAGGCTTGGCATTAAGGGTGTTTTAAAATTCTTTAAGGTAGATTAGTTGGTGACTGGACACTTAAGCATTCAGGGTAGGCTGGATCCAAGGGGAGGGCTCCGTTGTTTCTAGTGTCCAAACAAAACTTGAACCCCTCCTCTTGGCACATCTGACACACTTACAATCATCAAAAACCAGTTAGAAATGACAAAGTTGCAGCCCCCCAAATATAGGGGGTCAAGAACTTAAAAAAAAAATGAACCATCGAACACTACAAAAGTTGGTTCTCAAACACCCCAAAAATTCCTTGAATGTTGCTCTAGTGCTATTAAAGTTCCAAGATGATTTGTAGAACTTCAGGTGATGCTCCTATAACACTTAAAAAATTGTTTGAAATGAATAAGAAAAAAAAAAGTTATGAGGTTTGAAAGTAAGAGGGGTCAAAATGAAAAAAAATTGTGTTTTGCAATTCAAAAAAGGTAATTTTTTTACTGCTCTTTTTTGGCTGGTCCCTTTGGCTTTGCATTCCAAAGATGACTTGTAGGCTAGAGAAGGCGCTCCCATAACATTTTAAATCACTCAAAATGAAAGAAGAATTGAGAAAGATGTACCAAAGTGTTCGGTCACAAGCAGGCGATCGGTGATGGGCTGGTTTACCGTAGTCCATTTAAAACCATGATTTTGCTCTATTATTACCGGAAATCCCTGACATTGAAAAAGCACAGTAATAACGGCAAACGCTGTACAACTGGGTGGGAGGGAAATTCTGATTTGCACAGGGAATTTGGTGCCTCGTGTGGCAATTTACAATTTTTCATTGGGTTCTTACATCGTCATCCTTCTTTTGCGGGATTCTGTTATTCTTCATCCATCAGCAGCAGATTGGTCATATGCTTTACGTTTGGGTCAGGGTTTCTTTTTAAGGACTTTGTGATGTACTTGGCATGAATAGTGCATATTAACACCTTAAGCATGAATCCTAAAAAATTAAGTACATCACTATTCACAGCCGACAAAATGTAAGTTGAATGTGCACCCCCAAAACTCCAAGTCTACTGTGTTGATTCTAACTAACCCCAATCGATTAGCCTAATTTGAGAAAAAGCAAACACCTAGATAACCTAATTTCAATGAAATTCCCAATCCATTTGCCTAATCAAATTTTTCAACATGGTAGGCAGGGATAGCATGCATGCCTGGACATTATTTCAACGACAAGTCTTGTCGTAAATGTGTCACTCACTTACTTTGAGGTGTTATTTCATACCATGCCTCCTTTCCATCTGTAGCCCACCCAGCAGATTGATGCTTCTAAACCCACGATAGACAACAAACAACTGTAAATTTACTTCATACTGGCATGAAGCTGACATAATTGAGCTTTATTAGCCAGGCAACTGAAGAAATTGGTGGCAGGCACTGGAAGGCCACATCTCCATTTTGTTGATGTTCCAGGCTTTTGGTAAATCTCTGATGAAGAAATAGGTGGTGGGTCAATAACATGCAGCACCCAATTTCCTTTGTCCCAAATCATGAGAATTTCCTTACCTTTTCCAGGAGACAATAATATTAGAGTTATCTGTAGAACCACCCTCTGTTTCACCTCTTATTTCCTCTGCTTTCACGCGCTATCCCCTCCTTCAGTGGCATCCACAAAGTAAGGAAATTGTATTAAATCTGGGTATGAAGTGCTGAAACTCAGCATTTAATGCACAAGGTTCGAGAGTAATTATAGTAGTTGTACAGGTAGGACCAGTGAAAATATATGTAGCAGCAGTGGAGGCGCTCAGGAAAAGAGGAAAGACAGGATGAACCTCAATTTACCACCAAAATTGGTGGAAAAAACTAGTTTGGATCCCAGTTATATTTCCTTTTGTAAAATTTTCATTCCCAGTTATGGGTTTGATGTCCTATTATGCCAAAACTGGCCGTTCTCGCCCCCTACTACTCGCCTGACTTTACAGACAACTCATGTGATTGCTAGTTAAACCTAATACTTATCTGTATGGACAGTCGGCACAGATTTTCCTTTTTCTAAATCATGAGAAGTCTTGAGCTTTCCAGGAGACGATGTGATTGCTAGTTAGCCCTATCTGCATGCACAATGGCTGTAGTTTTGTGTTGGTGATTGGCAGCTTCAGAGTTCAAAGTCCAGAGGGTATACTGCATGCTACGATTAGATTGCACATTGACAAATTAAATAATTACTTTCTTTCAGAAAATTAATTCGTTTTTGTAAATTTGAAATTTATTGTATTTTCATCATCTACTATTTTATTGTCATGTGGAGTGAAATCATTCAGATGTAGCCTGCAATAATTATGATTGTTTTCAACACCTCAGTTTCATATTTGCACAAAAATTAATTTAACTATTTGAAGGATCATTTAGTGATAAAACTGACCCTGTATAATATTTTCTGTTGTTTGATGCCATGAGAACAAGGGCAATAGCCCAAGTTCTGAAACCCAAAACAACAGAATGCCTGTTGTGACCTACCATTGGTCTACTTTTAAAAACCTGACTTAATTTAAAATAGTGCAGTTATTGACATGCCTTTTATGTGAATCGTCAAGTGAGAGGATTCAGTTAGTTGGGGCCCAAGTCTTGCTGCGGGATGGTGTTATAGTGGTGGACTGAGTTGCAAGTTTAAGTTTTGGGCTGGGTTTAACTTTCAATTTAACAACACTCATGAGTTGCATAGGTGTTAAGGAGTGTGAATTTGAGGAAGGGGTTGAGGAGATGTCCTCGAAGTCTTCGGACTACACAGAGTCTACAGTTAAATCGAGAGACAGGAGATAATAATTTTAAGTAATGAAACCTTGAACCAGTTGGGAAGTCGATAACAAGTTTCATCTCACCCCTTTAGAGGTCGTGTGATTAGCCTGAGTTACAAAATGAAGCTGAATTCTGAAATTGATCAAATGCATAACTTGCCATGTGCAATAGTTTAGGTGTTTAGTGAAAAGTGTGATCAAAAGCATGAGAGCGAAGATGCCAAGGCAAATCTGGGTGTGAAAGTTATGCCCTCGTAATGTGTGCATTTGTTATCTGAACCAAAAGCTTTGCTTGGTAAGGACCTGCAAATGAAAAAATTGATCAAGTTTCTAAGTAATATAAAACAAACTGCACACTAGTATGAGGCCCTTGGAATAGGTGTGAAAAAAACCCTTTTTGGTGGCTTGAATTGTTATTGAGGTGGTGGTATCTTGAGAGTGCTAGTAGTTCAATGTTGTAATAGGTTTTCATAGGCTTGTGCCTATATGTGAAGAGCAAAGCTTTAGCTCAATATGTGATAGCTGAAATTGGTAACTTGAATTGTTTTGAAGAGTTGTCGTTGTTTTAAAATCTAGCAAAAAAAAGGTTGGCAGATCTTAAAACATCTTATTAAGAAGTTCTTTTATAAGCCTTTTAGGACTGACCACATATTAACTAAAAGGTTCATCCTACTAATGGATGAGATTCTCATATTCTCCAACATCTCCTCTCCTAGCTTGTTGATCTAATCTGCAGGTGTGACATATTTCCTTCATGCCCCATACATGTAACACCACATTGTATATCCACTCATTCTTCATACTCCAATTTGGATTCGGTTACTATCAGGAACTACCTCCCCTCTGGTTACTTAACCATAGTCCTCTTAGGTGTTACAGGTCCCCCTCTTTTGTATCAGGAACCCAATGGCCACATGCTGTAGGGTAACCTGCCCTATGACCGAACATTTTATTAATATCTTCCTCATCTCTTCTTCTTCATTTTGAGTGATTTAAAACGTTATGGGAGCGCTAACTTGAGCTCTTCAATTCGTCTTTGAACAGCAAAGGCAAAGGAGTAATTATAGAAGAGCAAGAAGAGAAATAAGCTTTTCCAAGTTATAAAACGTGTTTTTCTTCTCTTTTCTTCTCTTCTACCCCCTCTTACTTTCAATGCTCATAACTTTCTCATTTCTTGTTCAATTTAAGTGATTTAAAGTGCTATAAGAGCACAACCTTATGATCTACAAATCATCTTTCAACCATAAAGGCAATAGAGTGATTTTCAAAGACTTCGTTGGGTGTTTGGTAATAGTCTTCCAAGTGTGCGGTGGTTTTGCATTTCCACCATTTGAACCCCTCCTACTTAGGAGAGTCACATCTGACTCATTTCTTGATC
>Ga0209208_10009083_pt1 | contig 13117 bp, 10 predicted proteins | sample S1TSphfallax_3_FD_187694 | JGI IMG/M metagenome (GOLD analysis project Ga0209208, IMG submission 187694) | Host-associated microbial communities from peat moss isolated from Minnesota, USA - S1T2_Fd - Sphagnum fallax MG (SPAdes) (version 2) | ecosystem: Host-associated > Plants > Peat moss >...
CAATGCGAGGTGTTTTGGGTCCTGCTGTCGAGCTCTGAACATTCGGGAGTCCCGGAGGACTCCAAATCCCCAACTTTTCCAAGTGTTGGGCTTCACCCCCACACTTGGCCAAGTTAGGGTTGCGACAAAATCCCCAACTTTTCCAAGTGTTGGGCTTCACCCCCACACTTGGCCAAGTTAGGGTTGCGACAGGGGGGGGGGGGGGGGGGGGGGGGGGGCAATACATTGCCAAGGATTGTGTTGAAAAACATGTGATTGTGGGCCCAACATGATCCAAATTCTGTCTTGCAACAAATCAACAAACCCCCCTTGGAGAGGGGAATCAGAGAGATAGTTCAATTCAAGTCCCTATTTCATATTTTTTTTCATGGCCATCTTATGTTAGACTATGAGATGATGTATGACTTGTTTGCCAACTTGAAGGTCCCTAATAATCCAAACATGCATTGGTTTGATTTTGTTGCTAGACATTTGTTGAATTCATGTACCAACAAGTCCAAAAAACCACTATCCAAACCATACAATTTGCCCAATTCTTGGCTTGCTATTGTGATGAAGTGACAACCATATGTAATGGTTCTTGGATATGTGTCCATGCCTATGTGGTTGATGGCTAGACCAAAGTCCCTATTTTAAGATGTGTTGACTGAATAATCAATGGATTGGGTTCTAACAACCTCATTGAGGTGATTATGAATTCTATGATGAAAGGTGGGGGGTTAAGTAGGGAGGAGCTATCCAAAAAGCTCTTATGTTTTGGGGCAAATGGAATGAACATGTTTTAGGGAGGCAAAACTAGAATGACAAAACAAATCAAAGATTCATGGCCCCCCTTTTCCATGGGTGTGAATTGTGTTGCACATCGTATTACTTTGACAATGTAGACCCTAGGAGATTTGATCTTCATTGCTAAGATTGAGGGTTTTAAGTTAAACATGTATGGCCATTTTAGCCATTCACCAAAAAGACATTTGGAATTCCAGAGACTTGTTCAAACCCTAGAATCAAAGGGGAACAAAATCCTCAAGAATGTCAAAACAAGATGGATGTCCATGCTTGATCCATGGAAGAGGATCATGTCAAAATACCACCCTATGCTTGCGATGATGCAACTTGACTGCTTTATAATCCATGTGGCAAAGGTATTTCTATCTCCTTAAACTACCATTTTGTATCTATGTAATATTCTAGGTTCCTTTATTTTTATGTTGTTGGTTTAGGTGAGTTTTTTTTTTGTTTTGCAAATCCCAAAAATGATGTATATCGGAAATTATGCATTGTGTGGTGTACGTGCAGACAATTTGGGTCTTTTCTCTGATGTTCATATGTTGTTTGGGTTGGCATGTATTTTGCTGCTTATGGAGAACATGTAATCCTTGTTCAAATCTCCACAATGGGGGGATATCTTCATATCCAATTTCATAGCTACAATCAAGGTATGCAAAGGTCAACTATATAGTTTGTATTGTGATGCCATTCTATCATTCCAGGGAAATGAATTTTGTTCCTTCCATAAACTATTATAGGGTGACCACCAACAAATCCATACAAAATGGGTGACTAATTATAACACATAATGCATCGAACATCTTGCATTTGTTATAAGTGCTGAAAAGATATGGGTTCATTGGGGTCTACTATGCCTTGATACAAATGTTATGCTACTAGTGACACAATTTGCATTTGCCATGGTGGTACGACTTGTGAAAGTTGAATGTAAAAGTAAATCCTTCAACCCTTTTTATTTTTGTTGATATGAATTTCATACATTTGGTTTCATTTGGGTACTTTTAATGAAATTTGATGGTCTTTTTATCTTTATGCTTTTGTCACATCCCAAAACTATGAACTATAAAGGTCTTCTTAATTTGCTTTTGTCAAATTCCAAAATAATGACTTTAGATAATTTTCACCTTTTTTTGCTTTTGTCAAATTCTAGAGGGATGAAGTTAGATGGCATTTTTATCTTTCTTCCTTTGTTAGATTCCAAAACCCTAAACTTAATTACGATCTTATCTTTTATCTCTATCAAATTTTAAAACCATGTACTTAAGGTATCTTCATGTATTTTTTGCCTCTGTTAAATTTGAAACTCTAAACTTAGATAAATGTTCTTATATTTGGCCTTTGTCAGATTTTGGAACTTTAATTTTATATCAATCTTTTTATATTTGGCCTTTATTAGTGTCACAACCCTAGCCTTGGGCAAGGGTTTACGAAGGTGAGGGCCAAGATTGAAGCCCGGGAGTCACATGTCATGCTCTCGGGAATGTGGGAGAATGTGAAGGAATGAACCCCCACACTCCCAAGTGAGTTCCCACTTTGGGAGTTGGAGCCCAATGGATTTTCGACTCTTCAGAAAATAATTGTAGGGATCACAATTCATTGGATCAAAAAATTTCTTATATCATTGGAAATCTTTTGGAACATAGATGTTTAAAATGGGTTGGCATGACCCATTTGGACATTTAAAACACAAGTTATGGCCAAAAGAAGTGTCGGGAGTCAAATTACCAATTTGACTTTCGACCATTAAAAGTCGGGAATCGCCCCAATTTCCTTACGTGCAAGCAACGTGCCACATACCGTTGGAAAGCTCTCGACGAAGGATACAACTTTCTTCAGTTCAATTGAAGGCCTACACAAAAAATTTGGGCCCCCAAAGTCATAAGAGTCCCAACTTTGGGAATTTCGGGACTCCCACTTGGGAGTCTCGGGACAAAATGGCATTTGGGTGCTGGTTTCGTGGCCAGGCACAAAGTATATTTTAAAGGGGAAGGTGGTGGCTTCCCCCAAGTTCGGGCCATGGTGAGTTTTGTGAGTTCATGTTTAGCCCGTGGTTCATCCGTGCACCAAAAATGCTCTAGTTACACATTAATTAACTTGTTGTTTGGTTTGTGTAGGTCCATGTGAGTAGTTGAATTGCTTGTCAATCTTCCTAATCCCGATCCTAGAACTTTAGCACGCCTTTCTAACCTTGAAGTGTTGCAAGCCAAATAGTGCGCCCTAACTTTTTCTTTTTTTGTTGTCTTCACCTTTGGACTCACAATTGAATCCATCAAGGAGCTTGGGGGTGAGTCAATTAGATATAAGAACTTTGAACTTAGATTAATCTTCATATGTTTTGCATTTGTTAGATTGGATGGAATTTTGAACTTAGGTTAATCTTCTTGTATTTTGCCTCTGTTAGATTTTGTAACCATGAACCTACATGATCTTTATATGTTTTGCCTCTATCAAACTCTAAAATTATGAATTTAGACGAATCTTTTTATATTTAACCTCTGTAAGATTTAGGAACTCTGAACTTAAATCAATCTTCATATGTTTTGCCTTTATCAAATTAAATGGAACTCTAAACTTAGATGAATTTTCTTATATTTTCCCTTTATTAGATTCCATAACTATGAAGTTATGTGTCTTATTATCTTTTTGCCTTTGTTAAATTCTATAACATTAATTCATATGGTCTTCTTTTCTTGAACTACCTTTGTGAAATTCTTGAACCATGAAATCATATAGTCACATATTAATTTTCTTCTTTTGTTAAATTTCCATAAACATGAACTAATTTCGTCTTCTTACCTTTTTGCCTTTGTTAAATTTCTAGAACTAGGTACGCAGTTTATGGACCTTTTATATTATTTAAATTTTTCCTTTGTTAGATTTCCATAACCATGAATTGTGGTTTAGTCTTCTTATTTTTTTACTTTTGTCCAATTTGTAGAACCACTTGAACTGGGATGGTCTTGTAATTTTTTTTTGCCTTTTGTAAAATTTCTATAACCATGGATTGTGGTTTAGTCTTCTTATGTATTTGCTTAAATGTCAAATTTGTAGAACCATGTACTTAGATGGTCTTTTTAAAATCTTTTTGCCTTTGTCATGTTTTGTTTTATGTTGGATGGTAGAGGTTGTGGAAGGTTTGATAGCAAAGTTGGATGGACGATTTTTTCAACAAGTAGTCATGGATGCTATGGGGATTGTTTATCCCTAATACTGGTTGCAAGCCGATGCAAATGTCACATTTCCTTGACATCTTGAAATGCTGAATTTTTTTTTATTGTAGCCCGTGTCCATGTGGACAACCCAAGGACAACAAATTTGCCCCTTTCCTACCATCCTTTCAAGTTGGGGTTTGGATGCTCAACAAGGCTTGTTTAAGTTGACCATGAAATTTAACACTATTCAAGCCATGATTGAAATTGTGACTCTTGCATTTGACAAGGTTAATCCTACCATCATCAATCCTATCACACACATGTGGCGAGTGATCCACGCATCACAATTGTTGTTTAATGTTTTTTTTGAATACTTAAAAGTGGTAGAGATTGCCATGGTTCATATGCTTGGTTTTGTTGAGGATGAATGATGTTTCAATTTTGTTGCATTCTTAAAGAACAAAATGCGGAATAGATTGAACAACCATCTCTAGCTAGTTGTTTCTATGTATGCACAAAAGTTTTCACACTTCACAACTTTCCTTATGAAGATACCTATGAAATGTGGTCTAATGTTCAATCAGCAAATGGCCAAGGCCGATATGCTTAAATTTTATTGGTGAGTTCATGCCCCTCTTCTCACATGCTTGTTGTTGGATAACATTTCTTAGCTTAGGTTTATAGCTAAACTATTTTTCCAACATCTAGTGCACATAGCCAGATATTGATGGATTTGAAGCTTTAGTAGCCAAATGATATAGCCAAAATAATATGCTTCATTGCCACCATGGACTCAGTGGCCTTTTATGTAATCCTCCAAGGGCCTTTTTATAAAAATATCATTAGCCAGATAAATTTTGGGAACACTTTTTTATCTTCGCCATATGTGCTTTCTGTTGGTATAATTTTTTGCCACATTCACAACAACCCAGAAATGAAAAAAAAAGGGTGACACCTATACAGCGCACCAAGGGAAGAACCCACAAAATTCAAAGCACGTGCGCTTCAATACAATAGATAGATGCGTCAGATCTAGTGGGAACTGTAAAGGTTAAGGATTTTTGCATGTAGGGTACGAAAATTACGATTAACAATGACGGTACTGCAACAGTGTGCTCCCTGGGAGAAATACAAGACTTTTGTACAATACATAAGTATAGATTCTGATAATATCAGCAGTAGAGAGAGAGATCAGCCAGAGAGAAAGCAGTAGCCTAGTATGGAGAGATTCGACATGATCAGCAGTTTGCAACTGTGAGGAGTCAGGACTCCTCCACCTGGACACAGCTGGGACAATTGGGTCGAGTTCCCAGATTGTTCACAGAGCGCCAATAGAGTCTAGCTCCCAGAGTGTTCACAGACAGGGTTTAGGTTCCCAGATTGTTCACACAAAGGGCAATAGGGTCTAGTTCAGATGTGCACACAAGGACAATCGGGTCTGGTTACCACTTTGTTCACAGAGGGACAATAGGGTCTATATTCCAGATTGTTCAGACAGAGACAATAGTGTCTAGCTGTTACCAGGAACGACAAACAACGGAAAAACGACAAACACAGCTTTAAGTTGTTTACCTCCAAAATTACAAATAGTAATGCTAGACGTGCTATATACTCACTGCTACTCGTGTTTTTCGGTCTTTACCATGAGTGGCCCCGGACGTGTTGCACCGCATATTTTTAATTTTTTCTTTTCTGTTGGGTGGCGGACATTGTTGTCTATCCCCCCCCTTTTGCTGACAGCTTGCTTTAAAACCCCAATCAACTCTCACCAGGACGTGCTGTGATGAGAGAGAATCATGAACTCCAGACTCTGGAATATTAGTCTGTATTAAAGTAATTAACTAGCTAGTAATCGAGGAGAATAGGTAGTGGTAGTATAAGTAATAGTGTCAGCGCGCTGTACTTAACCGAATTAATAACACCGTCTTAATTCATTGATAACAACGAACCCGTGATAGCGACGCTAATGAGATTATAAAATTCGCAGTTAATTTAATCTGAAAGAGATTGTCATTAGCTGCCCTTGTTAAGGACCGACACTTGATCTCCGAATTCAGTAAGTAGTAAAACTTTTCAGAACGCAAAAAGCCGACTGTGAAAGAATATAACAGACCTGCTGCCAGACTGCGGTCCATCGCTCCCCATACGTCCAAAACTCACAGATTACTATTGGACCAACTACTTAGTACAATATTATGCTTCATCAGCCCTACACAACGGTAACGAAGTACAGTTGACAACAACTTGCTGATCAACTCTACTTCTAATTCATCTAGCTAGCTAGTGCACAAACCTCAGTCAGAAAAAGTTACGAAGTTTAGTATTGATCCTTTGGCAGTTGTTAGATACTTAGGGTTTAAGAATAGGGCGGCAAGTAGTGCATTTAAGCTGGGGGAGCCATAGATCAACGTCACTATCATCTCAGATCTGTTCCTCAGTTTCAGGCGGAACTGGGATTGCCAAATGACAGCGGGGACGTTTCTGAGAGAACTTATAATATGACAATTATTATTGCTAGATAAAATCAGCTCAACTAATCAGGTTGGTCCAGCAAGAATTGAAACCCTGACATCTGCAACTTATATGCAAGTACTTGGCAGGCAATCAGCTACAAGTCCCCATTAACTAGACTGCAGCAGCAGCTTATACTTTGATCAATTTAATCGTGCTAGCTGCAAGCAATCCTTGACCACGATTCATGACCAGTTCTGAAACATATGTATTTGTATACACATGGAAAGTCATAGCAGCAAGTAGACATCCTCGCTACATACCTGAACTGAGCCAGCTGCGTCCCTCCATGCTTTGCATTTATTGATGGTTCATAGCTGAAGCAAAACGAGATTAGACATATAGCTGTATATATATACGAAGACCTACCTAAGAATAAAGCTTGCAGAAGACACGAAAGCACTTATAAATGCTACAGTTATATAGACTGGCCGGCTGAGTAGAGCAGTTTCCATGAGTGGCTCCAAGAAGTCTACAACCAGATATCATAGCAGGGAATTGAACCAGACCCAATTAGCTCCTAGAGAGATCTCAAGCTCGAGCGGTACAAGGTGAAAAGGAGTCATGGGACAGGGGAGTACAGTGCCTCAGTACTCACCCAAGGAGACTTGATCTTCAAACTGGCTTACTGGCACAGGCAGCCAACAGCAACCACCCTGAATCAAAATTCTGTGCATTTCAGAATTGCATTAATCTTAGTATAAGTGTGGGATCAAACCCGAATCTTACTAATCAACTTAGACCACATCTAAAAGAGAGGACGAGCACTTGATATGTTTCCTCTAATACCAACCAGCTAGAGGACATTGAAGATTGAACAAATGTCTACAAATACTTTGCAGCTCATGTACGTTGCAGCAGACTGGCAGCTGTTCAGCAAGTTATAAGCAGGTACTTGAGCCTTCCAAGATCTTCCCAGTTTCGTGTTGAATACTAATTAAGATCATAGTTTTGTAATTCAGTTAATGAATACAAGTTCTCAATCCACACCACAAGCTGCAGGGTCTATTGGTTCGGTACTGGATCTCACATCTAGCTAGACAATGTCAGTAATTCATCATTAAGTCTTGCATTTTAACTGGGTTTTAACCGTGAATTTCTGTTCAATCCTCCAAAAAGGAAATCATCAACTTCCTGTATATAATAGCATACTAGATCACAGGAGTAATATGCTTCTGTAAGTCTGACATACAGCTTGCAGATCGAAAGTGCCACCAGCTGCTGCTTCTAGCTAGTCTGCTTTATAAGGGAATGCCAAGTTTGCTGAGTTTAGTTTGAATATTCATCTTAGATGCACCCAGGCAAGCTTCCAGTGCTCCTCCAAGGCTTGTCTTGATTTCAAGAGGAGGTTCAAGGTTGAAGGCTGCTCAAACAACCAAAAACCTGATCGTGCACAGAACATCATCCACCAGCTGCTGATCCAGCTGGTTGTTAGACAAGAAGCTGAATAAGATCACAGCTCATCCAATTTTTGTAAGCTTGCACCAGCTTCAGAGCTCATGATACAATGAAATTTGATGAACCTTTTTAACCTCCTGTCCATCTGCCTGAGTTTTGGAACTATTTCAAGACTGGACCCAAGGATTGCAATAGTCATATATAGAACTTACAATCGAGGAATCTGCAAACGAGTAGAGCTAGCTGCTGCTTACAAAACCGGTACTATTAGTCAAGTAGGGAACTGCTTGTCATGAGTGCGTGCGCGCATTGACCCCGTGCAATGCAAGCACGAAGATGAGAGTGAATGTGCTGCTGATCAGTTTTAACTGATCAGTCAGTATGAAGGTTGATCGAATTCCGTCGAGGCTGAATCTACGTTGTTTGGATAGGCAGAGTATTATGTCCTGAAACCTTAGTCTTTCAGAGCGAAAGATAAGAGAATATGTGAGTGGGTTCTCTAACAGCATCAGTACCCGGCCGCTGGGGCGAGGCAGAAAAGAGAGGAAACCGGTTCAAGTGTACCAAGTAATAAATATATTCTGACCACAAGAATAATCACATCGGACACAACCCGAAAGAAATCATACAAAATCCTACTCTGTATAAAAATAACTAAATTTGATCGGTTTTCTTTAGCAGCAGCAGCTCAGGACGAAAACTCATGTGGTGGGCTTTATAGGTCGTGTTCAAACGCTGTATGTTTTGTGTCTGCTGAGTGTATGAGCTTAAGAAACTGGGGTCGTCGACCTTACAGAGATGTTTTCTCTGGCAGGAAAAAGCTACTTGAATAGGGGAAGGATAGGCGGGGAAGGACAGGGGGAGCATTCAAGTTTCATACTTGCAGCAGTTTTCAGTACAGAAAACGATAGGATCGATGAGCTTTAGCCAGAGAGTAAACAAATCTTGTCATGAGAGCGGGTGTATGATAGAAAATAGCATAGTCGGTCGATGGTTACAGTACTGGACATGCCTCGAGGACTCTATCCTGCACCTAGTCGATATAAGTCGAATGTAACCGGGAGGCGGCCTCACTCCTCGGATGAGATCATGCGGATTACCGGTCTCAACTCTCAACAAGCTGCTGCTGCTGGTGGAACAAGAACTATAAAACCTTCATAGTGTTGCCATCTGCTGCGGCCTCTAGGCGCCTGCGCCTCCTGATCTCTATACCAAATATCTCCTCCCTCCTCTTGGAGGTCTCATATCAGCTCGGAACTTACTCTCTGTTTCATCTTGCAACCCTAACTAGGGGCTAAGCAACAGCTGACGTTCAATATGGCACAGCAGGTGGATAATTGCTCTGGTGTATGCATCTCCTAGACAATTTCGGAAACCAGTACTGCATAAGCATAGACGAGTAGCTTACATGCCTTTCTGAGTTGGTTGAAGATATCGTGGCGATCGAGCGAACCGCTTTACAGTTTTCACTTTGCTTCTTCCATCGACGGTGACCCATTCATATTCCCCGCCCTCTCTAGACTCGATGCACAAAACATTCCGGACGACAAACAGCTGTTCAGTGCGAGGCTGGGTAGAGAACTTCGACCAGCTCACGAAACTAACTCTGTCAAGAATCAGAACCTGGATCTCTTACAAACACACACACGTACACTCTCTCTCTCTCCTTAAAAACTCTTACTCTTCTACCTGAGCGCTGGGCTTGGCCATTGTTGTGTTTCAGGGTGTCACTTTGATTGTGAAACAAAACTTTCAAGGCAATACGGTAAAAGACTCGTGAAGCTGTAATTGCAAACCGTAGGAACGGGACTTGTAGCACACAGTAGTCCTGCAAGTAAGACAGCGCAGCATCCTGCACATGCGTAATAAAGTTTGGCAGGCGCTAATTTACATATTCAGCATCGGCTTCTTCGACACTTCCGCATCGTCTCGACCTACTTACTCGCCAGCAGCAACAACCTCCCCCCCACACAAGCTTCTTCGAAAAAACAGCAATTTTTTTCAATTTCCTAAGCCTGCTCAAACAGTTGCAGTGACAGATATTACGTGCCAGATATTGTATTTTATTCAAGACTCGATAGGACAGTCCTGATCAAAGTGTGACTATCACTAGGGTATAGTTGACGGATTATTACGTGCATGAGATGATGATGATGATGATGATGGTGGTGCTACGTACTTGAGAATGGGTGCGCCCCTGACCATTGTGTCAGTCACCGGGCTCACCTGCAGGCTTACCTGACTTGACAACGGTCAGGGACGCCCATTCTCTTACATAAAAGGAAATTTTTGCTTCACCCTTCTGAAGAAACGATGATTGGGTTTCCGAAAAGGGAGGATTACGTTTTTGAAAAGGCAAGATTATGTTAAATTATGGTCCTCGACAATGACATCTTCCTATTATTTTAAATTACAGACAGGAGATAGGGACATGTAATAATGATGAAATTGAATGAGATTTGTGTAATTTAAAAAACCCAAAAGTAACATAATATTTCCTCAAAATCCTTATGTTTTTCTTTTTGGTGATTTTTTTTCACAGTATGGAATTTGAAGGCAAGGGAAAACTATTGAAGCCCCTTGCAACAAATTGCAAAATCCCCTCTCTATCTTATTGCATCCATCAAATTATAGTGGGGTTGAAATAAGGTTTTTCTCTATGTAGAGAATTTGAAGCAGGGGAAAACTGTTGAAGTTCCTTGCAACAAAATGCAAATCCTTCTCTATCTTTTTTGTCTCCATCACCTTGTAGAGGAAAATAAGGTTTTTTCAAAAGTAAGTAACTAGAAGGGGAAAACTGCTGTCGAAGTCCCTTGCAACAAAATCAGTACCCAGTCACAAAGCTTTGAAACAAAAATTTTATGCTTGAGCATCAACTAAGAGAGATGAGCTAAAGGGATTGAAATATGCACTGATAACTTGAAAGGATTTGGATGGGGTCAGTCCATTCTACATCCATCATTACATGCACCGTGGTAAGTAGAAAAGTCTCAGAGAACTCTTCCTTGGGTCCCTGTCATAAAATCACAATAACCTAATCAACAGTTTGCCATTTCAAATGTTGAAACTGAAACAATTTGCACAATTGCCATTTCAAGAACTTATAATCAACAGTTTATATGTTATATTATAAATATGAATGCTGAATACTGAAAGATGAGATATGTTTTGCCTGCAGTATGAATATCAGTTGAGAAATTACCAGTATCTAGTCAACGAATCACAAATTTTGCCTCATTTTTGCTCCAAGTAAAACCAAGAGATTTTTTATTGGCTTGCTTCTCCCTGTAATCCCCTTATCAAATATCCATAGTGTGTTTCTGCAAGTGGGTCAAAAGTTCACTTCATTAGTCTGCATGTGCATGAAGAACCACCAAGCCGACTGGTAAAACAACATCCAATTGTCCTCAATGGCTTTGGGGTTCAAGGCTTGCTTGCATGGTTGATGGTAACCTTGTGTCCAAAAGGAGGTGAGAGTAGGTGAATTCACTTTCATCACCGCACATACAAGTTATAATTACAATATATCCCACATGGAAAGGCTATTAGGGTATTAGGGACTTTACTTAATTTTCCAAACTGACAAATTCATACATCTCACTCCTTTGTTTGCTTTCACTCTATTCAAAAACCAAAATTTCAGCAGACTATTCTACTGTAGATCTGATCTAGTAATTCTTCCAAGAATAGATAGGTGATAAAAAGTCTGGAAAGTACCTCTCCTCCACTTCTGTGATGTGCTGCTGATAGAGTTCCTGGTTGTCAGTGAGAGATTTGTTCGACTTCCCAAATCCAGCATGCCATAGTACAAGTGATATATTCAGGGAACTTCAGACTGGATATTCTCCCAATGGATTCATCAGCTGAAACTGCCTCAGTCTCTTTACATGCTAACATCACAGGGCAGATTATGTACTGCTGCTGACAATCAAAGTCTCAAGCAGCTTCACATTCAACAGCCTTTCAGAACCTTGTACAAGTTCATCAGGTGACAGCACACAATTAGTCTGAGCTAGACCTTTTTGTACAAACCACCACTGATTCAAGTACTACATAATATTTATCTGCTCAAAACCAAGGGCAAACAATTCGACCACAACCTGTAACTGAGATTCTGTTGTATGATTTCTAGAAGCAATATGGAATGTCAGTCATGATCTTGGCTAGCACTGATCAAGAGGTGCACAGATGCTAATAGAATATATATTCCTCGTTCAAACTGCAACAATCTTGTGCCCATTTCATTTTAGAAGGCACTGTAGTACAAGCCACAAGCATCTAGTGATGCCAAAGGAATGGAGAGGCAAGCAATGGGAGGGTCTAAGGGCAGCTGTCCATTGAGTAACTGCACCTTCAGCTTTGGAAGGTCCAGTTGCTTTCCATTAACATTAAATTCCCAAGCAGGAGGTGCAGGTACAGTTCCATAATGCAGTTCTTGCAAATCTCAATTGCAAATCTAGAGCATCTGGAGTCAAAACTGGTAAGTCACACTTGCAAAGCTGAAGGTGCCGCTACTCAATGGAAAGCCACCATAAGTCAATGGGTAAGACAATCCCTAACTCCTGAACAAATCCTAGATTAAGCACACAACTGTTGACTACTTGGATCATGCAAGCTTGTACCATGTCAGCCATGGAGCCAAAACTAAGAGATTTGCTTCAATATACAATTGCAGTCTTCATCAATGACTCATCCTATGCATTGGCCACATACAAGGGTTGCATTGACAAAAAAAAGCACCAGCAAATTAACCACTTGTGAACTATGAGCACCTTGAACCTCCATTCCATAGTGCTGATCTGCACCATCTCCCTCCTCCCCCATAATTGAATCTCTTCTCATAAGTTTAGAAACTGTTTTAGGACATGATCATTGTGACAACTAATTTTGCAGCAAAATGTGTCATCATGTGGACTGAACCTTGTAACAAAATTTCTCTGTTGTTTTTTTCACCTCCCTTGGATCAGACAATACTTCTCTCATTAGCTGCAACAGCAAAATGAGAGAGACATGAGTCAACCCAGAGCCCCAGGGAGCCAGACTACACTGGCTCACTGCGGCAGATGACAAATTCTGTACTTCAGTAAACAAAATGACTTCACAAAGAAGAGAGCAATGTCTGTTCAATGGGTATCTAAACCCTAAATGATTCCTCCAGAATGTCACAGTGCCCATTCTCAAGTTCATACTGCCTGATCTGAATTCTTTGCAACATCTTTGCAACAGCATCCAACCCAATGATCATGTATGAGATTACCACAAACAGT
>Ga0209208_10009084_pt1 | contig 13117 bp, 13 predicted proteins | sample S1TSphfallax_3_FD_187694 | JGI IMG/M metagenome (GOLD analysis project Ga0209208, IMG submission 187694) | Host-associated microbial communities from peat moss isolated from Minnesota, USA - S1T2_Fd - Sphagnum fallax MG (SPAdes) (version 2) | ecosystem: Host-associated > Plants > Peat moss >...
CTGCGATCGCCTTCAAGGCAAAGATAGTGTTTGCTACACTGCCCTTTCCAAGAACCTTTTAAAGAGTGCTCAAGATACCCACGCTCAAAAGCGGGAGCATGTCACCAATGCATAGGAGTATTTATACTCATAACTCAAAACGCTCTACTTACTGGCTTTCAACTACATCATTACCAAGGCACTCAATTTATGCATCTTCAAAAGTGACATGCTCCCCAAACAATGTCAGAACGCTATGGAATTCCATATATTGAAGAATCTTTCTATGGTGCAACCAACTTAAACCGTTGCTTGCGGAATATTGCAGCAAAATTAAGCCTATTCTTGGAAGATAGGGTTGTTGCCCATGAGCTTCAAGAAAGTACAGAAAAGTTAATTGCCCAAGAAACTGCTGATCTAGTTATTGCAGTTACGGATGGCAAAACGACACACCAGGAGAAAGCTAAGATTAGACAATATGTTGGTGAAGATGGAATGGTTTTGTCTAATACAACTCCCCAGGCAATATTAAAGGTATTAAAACAAACAAAAGCTGATGTGTTGATTGCTGGGGCTGGTAATAAATATACAGCACTCAAAGCACAAATTCCTTTTTTAGACATTAACCATGAACGTGACCATCCTTACGCTGGTTATACAGGTTTGGTGGTACTGGCACGCGAACTGCATGAAGCCCTATATAGTCCAACCTGCCCCGTGGGATGAATCGCAGGGGTATAGCTAATATTCTACCCCTAGGGTAGTAGTCAAAATTCCGCCTATAGCCAGTCTAAATACCAGAATCACTGAATCCAGGGCGAAATCGCCTTACTCCGATTATCTAGGGTTTCAGTGACGATAAGTAGTTAAACAAAATTATTTACACATCCTATTTGGCTCTGTTCCTTGTCCAGCCAAGGATACAGATTTTTCAAATAGGAAATTAATTTTGCACAGGTACTTAGTATGACGTACCGGCATATTTCCCTGGCTGCAAAAACACGGAAAAATTTTACTTGGCAAAATACTACTATAAATCTATCGAATTACTGTATGATGTTCTTAGGAAAGTTGTTTTCAGATATCGCTGAGTCTTAGGAAACACAACCAGTACTTTCGTAAAGCTTGTCAAATGCTCTCACACACCCTCTGGTTGACAGTGACTTTCCACAACTAGTTGACCATATAGTCGTAAGTTCAAGGAGACCCAATTATGACACTTACAGTAAGTCGGATTGAGATTACACCCACCGGATTGGCTCTTGGTGCCGTGATTACGGGAGTTGATGCCAGTCATCCTCCAGAACCAGAGGTGATTCTACAACTCAAGCAGGCATGGCGTAATCACCACATCCTCATCTTCAAAAACCAGACCTTAACTGATGACCAATTGCTAGCCTTTGCCAATTACTTTGGCGATATTCTCCAGCAGCCTGCCTACATCCGCAAAGGGGAAACAGAACAATATCTGCCACCTCTAGTTCTCACTCTGGCAAATGCTGCGGCCCAAGACAGTTCAGTCAATATCCGACCGAACTATCAAGAACTTTTACCCCACATTGATCACTACTGGCTGCCTGTGCCATCTAGCGGTTCCTTTCTATATGCAGTAGAAGTCCCTGAGAATGGTCCCGATACCTATTGGGTGAATCTAGCCAAGGCGTATGAAGAGCTAGATAATGCCACAAAACAACAAATTGATGGGTTGCAAGTTCGCTACTTCAACTTCTATGGCAGCAGGGATCGGGATGAGTATGGTGAGCCTAAATATGCAGCTGGTCGCAAGCCTGAACCTGGTGAACGAATTGCTATCCATCCTCTGGTCCGCACTCACCCAGATACTGGCAAAAAAATCCTCTTCCTGAACGCTGCTAGTGATGTAGACATTGTGGATTATGACCATGTAGAAGGAGCAAAACTAATTGCGCGGTTGCAAGAGTATATCAAGCAACCCCAGTTTGCCTATCGGCACAAGTGGAGCAAGGGTGACCTGCTTTATTGGGATAACCAGGCAACAGCTCACTACCGTCCTGAATTTAATGCCTATGCCACCCGTATTCTCAAACGGGTCAGCCTTCGGGGTAGCCGTCCTTTCTAAGGGAGATTTAATCAGTCAAAGTACATAGCCGTCAATGGAATGTGGGCTTTTTGTCGATTTTAAATTGATGGATAGAAATTTCCCAAAAGCAATGAAGTATAAAGCTTCGCAATTTTTACAACCCGTCAAAATAAATTTGACAGACTAAGTACTTAGACAGAATTAATTACACAATATCTGGGCTGGAACCTCTATCCAGTCTAGATATTAGTTTGTAAATATTTCTGTTCGGTTACTTAATCTAGAGGGATCTGGCTGAAGGGGGGAGTTCCGATAGGTTTGTGCAGTTAGCAATAATGTCGGTTAAACCTGCCCTGACAATTTATCGGATTGTTGATTTCACTAGTCTGAGAAAATTGCATCAACAACAAGGGATTGAGAGTCATGATTAAACCTGATGTCAGGAACCGATTAATTTCCAGGCGAGATTTGCTTTACACCTTGTATGGGTTGACCTCTTTCACTGCTTTGGTAGGCTGTGGGGCAAATGCGGGTAGTAGAGACAACCAGATAACAAGTAACAAAAACACAATTGCGAGTAATAGCAAAACTAAACGTATTCGCCTTGGCTTCACAACATTTGGCGATCTGACACGGGAAAAAGGTGTAATTGAAAAACGTTTAGCTCCTTTGGGAATAGGTGTTAGCTGGACAAAATTTATCTCAGGACCACCCCTGTTGGAAGCTTTAAGTGTGGGCAGTCTTGATGGGGGAGAAGTCGGGGAAACGCCACCGATCTTTGCCCAGGCTGCTGGCAACGATCTGGTTTACCTGGTGAATATCCCAGCAGGGACGGGGGAAAGCTATGGGATTATTGTGCTCAAGGATTCTCCCATTAAAACGGTGGCAGATCTTCAGGGTAAGAAGGTTGCTTATGCTAGAGGAACCGCGCTGACCTATTTTTTGGCGAAAGCACTAGAAGAAGTTGGGTTGAAGTTTAGCGATGTTCAAGGTGTGAATTTGACTGTTGCCGATGGACGAGCAGCATTTTTAAACAAAAGTGTTGATGCCTATGTAGCGATCGACCCTACTCTGATCAATTTTCAACAACAGGGAGCGATCCGAGTTCTGCGGGATGCTCGGGGAATTAAAACACCCGGCTCTTTCTACTTGGCTTCCAGGGATTTTGCCAGCAATAATGTTGAACTGTTCAAAGCAATTCTGGAAGAGTACTACAAAGTTGGAGAGTGGGCAAATGAAAACAGGCAAGCGGCGGCTGAAATCCTTGCCCCAAAATTAAGGGTTGATGTGCCAACAATGGAAATAATGCTGTCGCGGCGAAAGTACGATATGCAACCCATAAATCAGGAAGTACTGCGGGACCAACAGCAGGTTGCTGACCTTTTATACCAGTTAAAAATTGTGCCGAAACAAGTTGATGTCAGGGAAGCAACCCTGACTTCTCAGCAGTATGCGGCAATCATACCCGATAGTATCAAAAATAAGGCATGATTTCTGTAGCGTTCCTCCTTTCCCATTACCTGTGCTACACCTGGAAAATTATGGCTAAAAGCTGGCTATGATTATCCGCTGCTCAGTGGGAAGTGAATGGATTTGGCAGTGGGAGAAACTGGCATTGTTAAACATACTTTCGTACTCGGCAAAGGTGTAGGCATCACCATTAGGTGTTGACGCTAACATTGTTAGAGCAAAGGCAGCATCTGTTACTGGTGTAACCCGGTCGGCATTAGGAATAAATTCCAGCACGACAACTTTTCCCGCAGCAGCCAAGCTATGATGCACTTTTCTTAACAGCTGTTCACAGGTTTGGGGATCAAAGTGGTGTAAGAAATTGGGTAGTAAAACTATATCGTAGTCGTTACCGAAATCTACATCAAAGGCGCTACCTGGAATGATGTGGTAGCGATCTCCAACCCCTTGGTCCTGTGCGTTCTTTTGAGCTACTTGTAAAACAGATGACCAATCAACCCCATAGATTTCGGCATTGGGGTTGTGTTGAGCAAAAGCGATTCCAAATAGACCGTGACTAGCGGCAATATCCAGCACCTTGATACTTTGTTGAGAGTCCCCATTCACCTCTTGCGCGATTAATTGTGCTGCCATTACCACCGTCGGAGACATGGCTTGGGCAAATTTTACCCATACTGGATTGTCAGGTGATAGAGTTCCTTCCGGAGATACAACGGTCCCACCTTTGCGAACAGCAGCAGTAAGGTCCTTAAACCCGCTAGTTATGAATGGGGACAATAAAAACTCGAGAACATCCCCCATGTAAGCTTTGCTACGGCGATCTAAGAAGATGGCGGAATCAGGGGTGAGTCTGTAGCTTTGGGCTTCCTTAACTAAGAAGCCAATGATCACTAAGTAATCGCATAAAATTCGCATTCCGCGTTCAGAGGTTTGGCATTTTTGGGCCAGTGATTGAACTGACTCAGTTCCTTCACCAATGGTGGAAAAAATCTCTAGTTCAATTGCAGCTTTGATTGCATCCGTGCGCTGGTAGGCGCTGACTGTATTTAAAAATAGTGCAGGTGATGGGTTGGACATATTGGAAGTTAGATACTTTTACGATTAATTCTGCCATTTTTTCTATGCAAGCTGAATGTTGTTAGGAAGGGGAACTGATTGTCACGATAATTTTGTAATTTATTATACTTTAAAAAATTACGGTTGTAGACAACCTTTTAAGGTATAGAAAATTAAGAAAAACAGCTCTCCTGGTGTGGTGGTGATAAAAGTATAAGACTCCGATTTGATTCGGAGAAACTATTTGTGTACAAAGAGAGCAGAAGAAGTGAGGGAGTAAGGGGACAGGGAGGGGAGCATGTCACTTTTGAAGGCGCATAATTTGAGTACCTTGGCAATAAGGTGGTTGAAAGCTCGTAAGTAGAGCGTTTTGAGCGACGAGTATAAATACTCCTTTGCAAGGGTGACATACTCCCACTGGAACGCTTGTTTCGTTTTCCTTCTTTTGGTTTTCTTGGGAGCGTTTCAGCGTATTGTTTAAACCGTTCTTCCATTCCGTGAAGAGCTATATTTACGATCCAATATGGGAGAAAAATGCTCATAATTTTAAGTTTTCTACCTTATCTCCTCTTTTGCCCCCTAATCTAAGAGGTCGGTTTTTCTCCCCCATTCCCCTACTACCCGTTACCCAATCTATCAACCTGTTCCGTTTGCTTGGAAATCACCCAAATGGCGTGAATACTGCCGGGAAGCCAACCCAGGAAAGTGAGCAGGATATTAATAAACAACGTTGGACCTACTCCCACTGTGAGGAAAACGCCTAGAGGAGGCACTAATAAGCCTAGAAGTAACTGAACTAATCTCATGGTTTTACTATTTTTGATGTGGTTGATTTTGATTTATCGAGAGGGTAGTTCACCTGCGGTCTTGATATCTTCACTACTATTTAAAGCCAAATTTTTCTCAGCAAAGTATTTGCTAATGAAGGTGTTAGACAACGATAGAATTACTGGTCCTAAGAGAAAAGCCACAATTCCTCGAACTTGAAACCCAGGAACTAATACTGCTGCTAACCAAAAGCATAAGCCATTTAGCACCAGGGAAAATGCTCCCAATGTGGCATAGTTAAGTGGGAGGGAAACGGTAGATAATATCGGCTTTAGGGAACCGTTAATCAGTCCGATTACGAAACCGGCAATTAAGGCAGCTGGAAAGTTAGCAAGATTTACACCGGGGACCACTAAATCAATAATTAATAGACTCAAGGCTGTGACTAGTGCGGTGAAAAATGTGGGTATCATTGTATTTACCTAAGTCTCAGAATTAGATAGTTTCAACTGCTTATACTATCTTTAACTAAGTGATAGGTTTTAAACTCCTTTGCTAGATAGAATTTACTTCTACCTGATGAATGAGATTTAAAAATCTAGGCTAATAAAATTTTCGTGATTTTTTCGAGGAGTAATTCATTCTCCCTGGTGGTACCTACAGATGTCCGAAAATGGTATGCATCTAATCCTTGTTTGTTAGCGAAGTCTGCCACAAAGATATGCTGATTTTCCAGAGATTGGACTAAAGCCTGGGAGGTAATTCCTAAAGGTTTAGTATTGACAAATAAGAAGTTAGTTGCAGAAGGATAGACTAAAAACCCTAGTTTTTCTAATCCTTGGGCTAATCTACCTCTGTCATGGTGAATTTTGGTAATATTGGTTCTAATATATGCTTGATCCTCTAAAGCAGCATTGGCAGCAGCGATCGCTAGTTTGTTGACTGGGAATAGTTGAGCAGCGCGGTAGAGATAATCAATGGTAGTGGGGTTGGACAGACCATAACCAGCGCGAATCCCCGCTAAACCGAAGCTTTTGGACAGGCTACGCAAAATAATGAGGTGGGGATATTGGGGGAGTAGATCAACTACTGTTTCTTGGCAAAATTCGTAGTAACATTCATCGACAACCACAATGCGATCGCACCGATCTAAAATCTCCACTAAAATCTGTCGAGGCACTAGGTTGGCAGTGGGATTATTGGGGTTGGCAATAAAGAGAATTTTAGTTTTGGGTGTGATTTTAGCCAAAATAGCCTCCACATCCAACCCAAAGTCCCCCGATCTTTCCACCCAAACAGGTACACCCCCCAAAACCCTAGTGGCAAAGTCATAGATAAAAAAGGTCGGTGTTGGTAGGATTACCTCGTCTCCCGGTTGAAGGAAAACTTTGACAATCAGTTCAATTAAATCGTCGGAACCGTTACCAATAATGATCTGTTCGGTTGTAGTTCCAGTATATTCAGTTAACTTCGCCCTGAGGGTGTCCCCTAATACTTCTGGATATCTGTTAATGGTGGAGGCAGCAGATGCGATCGCTTCAATCACCTGGGGAGATGGGGGGTAGGGTAGTTCTCCCTTATCCAGACGGATGGCATCCTCTAGTTTCAGGGGTCCTGCTGCCTTGGAATGCAAAGATTGAATATGTGCGTTAATTAGGTGAGTGATTTCTCTAGTCAATTGATTCCTACTCCTAGCAATCCTGGTAGATCTAGTATGCTGTCTAAAATTATATTACAGCCTAAATCTGTTAACATTTGCCCTTTCCTGACCTTCACCAAAACCCGTCAACACACCATTCGCTCTGTTGCGCTTCAGTCAGGGGATCGACCCCATCCGTTCTAGCCCCCCTTAAAGGTCTAGCTTTGTCAACAAGACTTACTTATTGATAATATTACCAACATTTTACCAAACACACCTGCAAAATAATCTGAGTACTGCGGAATATTTATTGCTTCAAATTCTCATTAATCTTCTACGGTCGATTAAAAAAGTTAGCTTAGAAACCCTAGCGGCATCAATGCCGATTCCCATTTTATTTGAAAGTAGAAGGAAGAAAATACAAAGATTTTTATCATTACCGAACCTTTCAATTGAAAAGATTTGGTTTCCAATAGTTACAAATTGGTTGTCAACATATTGTGAACCAGAAAAAATCATTTATGTAGTCTCAGATCTGATCAGGCTACCTTATTTTTATAGGTTTTTCTCGCTAAATCAAGGGTTTGTGACTCATACTGTGTGATTAAATTACATCAAATTTTACTGGTGCAAGATGTGAGTAGTGATGGATAGGACGTCTTGGAGTCGGATAAATCTCTACATGGTTAGTGTGGTTTGGGACAAGAGATCATTTCCAGTATATTTTTGCTTGCTACCTAAGTTGGGAAGTAGTAATCTTGATGAGCAGACATCAGTCCAGTAGAACGAAATAGGCAGGTTTCAGCCTGTAAATCCTTGGTTAGGAAGCGTCGAAACGACCGTTTTTCGTTGATAATGATTCTACTGGACTGGCTCTCTAGTTTGTATCAAACTTAAAGTGAAATAGTATAAGGTCTGGCAAAAATGTAAAATCATGAAAGAAATACTTACTTGACTTACACATGATTGAAATAGAAGCAGTACTAGCCAATCTCCCCAGCAATGCTCAAAAGTCTATAGTCAGTACTATATTCATGCCCACTTTATTCAAGACGCTTGGATTTAATGAAACAACCATTTTCCCAAATTACAACACAGAATGCGGCTACGTGGACTTTGCTTTGCGTCCTCACCAAGATAATGAAATCTTCCTCCAAACGGGAACCAACCCCAGTGTATTGGTCGAAATCAGCGGACGGAATATCAACCTTCGTGAAGGTACAGCACAATACAAAACAGTGGTTAGTCAACTTAAAACATATCTACTCTCCCCCAAATGCAAAAGTGCTACGTGGGGTATAATTACTAACTCATGTCATCTGCAACTATTTAGGAAGCACGGAAAGGTTATACACCCAGCTACCCAGTGCTTAGAAATAAGTAATAACAATATCAACGATATTGTTAATATAATTAGGCAGAAAATTCATAGCCCTTCAACAGCTTTAACAGTTGCTATCTATAACAACAAGGGCGGTGTAGGTAAAACTACAACTACAGTTAATTTAGCTGCCGTATTAACTGCCTGGGGTAAGCGAGTATTGGTTGTTGATTTTGACCCCAACCAAAAAGACTTAACAAGCTGCTTGGGTGTAAGTCTTGGTCAGAATACCTTCTATGAATTATTGGAAGACAAAAAGAATCTAATTCCTCTTGAAAAGGTAATCAAACCATACACAATTAGATTTAAAAGAAAAAAGACCCTTACCTTTGATGTTATCCCTTGTGATGAAAAGTTGGAAACACAGAAAGAACATGAATATCTCCAAATATTTAAGATAAACAGGCTAAAACAAATATTAGATAAATTAAAACCCAACTACGACTACATATTAATAGACTCCCCTCCTAACTGGCGATTCTTCAGTATAAGTGCTACCACTGCTGCCGATGTAGTACTTATCCCTACCAAGCATAATGATATATTCTCCTTGAAAAATGCAGCCAATACCATCAAGCAATATATTCCAGAGGTTCAGGAATTCAAGAAAGACGGCACCCCCATAGCATTACCGATATTCTGGAACGGTGAAAAGGCTACTGCCGCAGCCAAGGAACAGGCACGAAAAGCCATAGACATCATTATCGAGCAAGCTAAAAAAGATAATCCCCCTTTTGACCTACTACCCTACTTCTACTCACGCTACACCCGAGACAGTCAAAATCGGTACATATTTGAATTGCCCAGCTACGCAAACATAGCTAATGCTACATTCTCCCAAATCCCCGCTGTCTATAGAGACAAGATTGCCTGTGATTACTATTTAGCCTTAGTAAAAGAGTACTTTCTACAATGACCCTAACTAACATAGGCAACTTAATGCATCTGTACATGATAGAAATCACCCTGAAAGAAGGTATAGATGCTCCCGAATTCCTCATCAAGACTGCCGCCCAATATCTTAGGTCAAATAACCACAACTGGGTTCCTATAATCGTCAAAGAGGTTGAGGAGGATAAATACGAGGTTATAGGTAATTCATACGTCTACGCGGTGGCAGAGGCGGCAAAGCTAGAAAAGGTCTGGTGTATTATTGCGGACACCACTAGAGAAACAGATGAACTAACTAAAATCTTGGCAGGGGAAAAGACCCCTAAAATCAATCTATCTACTGCGACAATAGACGATATTAAAGCAGCACTCCAGTACTTAATTGAAAAGCCGGGTAGTTTCTTGAAAGGGGTTAACCTTTTAATAGCTGCCACTAGGATCGACACCGCAAGCGATCGCAAATACTGGAAGAATTTAGAACCTATTACAAAACTCAAGTGTGGGATTACTGCTAGCAAATTAGAAGCCTTAGCAGAGGCTTTTTACCTTACACCGGAACCGGAACCAGTTCTTGACCTTCAATCTCTAACGGTCACACAATTGAAAGACCTGGCTAAACAGCGAGGAATTAAAGGATATAGCAAGAAAAAGAAGAGTGCCTTAATTGAATTATTGAGCTAGTGATGGCTGGAGTATGGTTAATACTCAAAATAGCTTACATATCCTTAAAAAGAGCAGTTTTGAGACCAACTCATCCCACATTAATTTGGTTGTCAGACAAGGTGCGATCGCTTTGCATCGGCTAGATCATCTTCTTAGTGAAGACCAACTTGGAATCGCTGCCCTTCACGGGGATGGAAAAGTGGAAAGGATGTTGTAGGCGATCGCTTAATTTTGCCTTCGGTTTCCATTCAATTGAAATCTCTGGTAAGCAATGTTAAAATGGTGAATGCCATAACAAAAAAATAACAAATTGTTAAAAAAACACAACAGGTAATGTTTATGCATCATTCCTCAGAGCGTGTATCACTTGAACTGGCTTTAGGAGAGCGGTTAAGACAAGCTCGTGAGTTAAGTAGCTTTTCGCAAGGGGAGGCAGCCCAAGCATTGGGGATTACCTCTGCTGCTCTTAGTCAGTATGAGACTGGTAAGCGCCGAATTGAAGCCTTAACGTTAGAACGGATCGCTCGACTTTATGGAGTGCCTGTCACCTATTTCTTTGCATTAACCGATGTAACAAACCAGCGGCACCAATCTGATTGGGAAACAGCCTTGCGGACAATGGCTCAAACTTTGCCAACAGGTGCCAAAGCTGGAATTGGCAAATTAATTCGGTTGATTCACCTCTTAGAGGATCTATATCGACTGACGGACACCCCTTTGCCAGGAATGCCCCATCATCCATTTCCTGCACTTCCTGACCAGGAATACACCGATTACCAAGCAGCACAATTTGCCCAGAAAGTCCGACATCACTATAACTTAGGAATTGCGCCATTATTAAATGTCAAAAGTTTTCTGGACGCTCAAGGTTATCAAGTTTTTGGGATTCCTTTGGGAGAAGGGGACGAAGCTCTTTCAGGCCTTTCCTTCCTGCATCCAGATATTGGCGCTGTTATTGTCTTCAATGAAACTCAAGCTTATACACGTTATCCTTTTACTCTGAGTCATGAAATAGCTCATAGCTTATTCCACTGGAACCTGCCTGCAGTTCTTTGTCGTATTTCTAAACAGACCTCTGCGCCATTAGAACAATTAGCGGATCGCTTTGCCTCTTACTTCCTGATTCCCCAGGAGGGATTACAAGAAAGACTAGACGCAATGAAGATCAAAACTGTAAAGCACCCTGAAGAAGTAATTCATATTGCCCGTTATTTTGGAGTGAGTTACAAAACAGCTTTTCATCGACTAGAGAGAGATCGCAAGTTAGGGGCGCCACAGGATGTATTCCAGGGTGTAAAGCCAGTCACTCTAGCTAAATCATTGGGTTATGGGCCGTTACCTTACGAGTTTGGTGTCCGTCCTTTAGCCCCTGAAGAACGCTTACCGAGAATTTTTGTGGAGTTGAGCTATCAGACACTTAGTAAAGGACTACTTTCTCTGGGAAGAGTAGCTGAAACCTTGGGAATTAGTGACCTCGAATTGGAATATCGGTTCTATGGAGAGGTTGTCGAAGATTCTGAGGGAGTCTATGTCTAAATTTGTTCTTGATACAGTTGTCCTGCGTGCCTTTGCATTCGCTCACCCTCAAGGAGTTGACATTTTACTCTCAGCATTAAAGACCTCAATGGCTTATCTTCCCCCTGAAGTCTACAACCAAGACGAAAACAGCTTACCCCCTAATGTATCTGATGAGGATTTGAGTGAATTGGCTAGAGGACTACGCTATGCCCAACGCCAAGTTCAAACTCTACCAAGACTTCAAGGACAACGCTTCCAAGTTCGCCTTCAGAATGCAACACAGATTCCTCGCCATATCCAGGCAGGGAGTCTTTTTATTGAACCTTTGCAAATAGAAGAACTCCCCAGACGAGAAAGCCTTGGGCGGTCCTATGGTATAGGTCGTGGTGAAGCAGCTTGCTTGGTACTTTCCGAAAGAATGCTACTCACATCTGTTTTCTTATCCAGCGATCAGAGAGCTTGCCAAGCAGCAGCAGATTTGAGCATTTCCTTCCTGACAATTCCAGATATTCTCACTGATTGGGTTAGTGAAATGCATCCACCAAGAGAACTGGTTCAAAATCTGGTAGATGGAATGTGTAATGCATCTTTTAAGATTCCAGAAAGCTTTTATCAGCAATTCCTGGAGATGCTATAGGGACGAATCGACATCACTAACTTACATAAGCCGTATTAGATAAATGAAGGCAAAATTCGTATAAATTTTAAGCCCAATCCCTATCTAGAAACCCTTCCTGCACAAGAGATACAAGTTTTAGATTGATATAATTTCAGGTGAGTACTAAGTGAGTTAGACGCTTCAAGATACGCAGTACACCGTATAAATAATTGCCAGTTTTGCCTCTGAAACGAAGGCTTTTCCCTAAACAACGGTCAATATGGTTCGGTTAAACAAAAATCCCTGTTTGGGTATCCCCAAAGATTTATGATTACGTTTAATTGTTGAGCACAATGTCAATTATTCATCTTATCCGAACCTTATTGAAACAACGGTAACATCAATAATTTTTCGGAGAATTACCCCAAAAACGCACAAAATTAACAGCCTAGTGCAGCACGGCAGAAATAACGCCCCACTCAAAATACTCTATGCAACTCAGCCCAACGATTCACGCTCATTTACCTCGGGCAGGACTTCTGCACGGCACTAGTGATCGCCCCAACAACCGTAACGCTTGTTTAAAATAATTCATCTGAGAGACTCCATCATTTTCCGCGATCGCTTCAATCACCTGGGGAGATGGGGGGCTTTCAAGGGTAGGGAATTAAAGAAGAGCCAAAAGGCTTGTAAAATAGGGGTCGGAAGGAGGCAGTGAAAATAACCAGGGTGTAAGGACTCAAAGAGAAGACATGGTCAGAAGAAGAAATGAAGAATTAAGAGAATGGACCCGAAAAGTTATTGAAAAAATGCCACATTTGACAAAACCGCAAGCAGTAGTACTGGCAATGTGGAGTTTTGGCATCGTAATGACGCAATCTTGTGGATTATCGACGGTAGCAGCATTTATAGCCGCGATTGTTGGCAAGAAAGAAAATACGGTGCGCCAACAACTGAGAGAATGGTACAAAGATGCAAAACATAAGACCAAGAGTGGCAAAACAGAGGATGAAACGAAGATTGGTCGGGCGGCAATAGATGTAACAATGTGCTTCGCACCTTTAATGATGTGGGTACTGAGCCTATGGACAGAAG
>Ga0209208_10009085_pt1 | contig 13116 bp, 11 predicted proteins | sample S1TSphfallax_3_FD_187694 | JGI IMG/M metagenome (GOLD analysis project Ga0209208, IMG submission 187694) | Host-associated microbial communities from peat moss isolated from Minnesota, USA - S1T2_Fd - Sphagnum fallax MG (SPAdes) (version 2) | ecosystem: Host-associated > Plants > Peat moss >...
TCAATGCATACTATAAATAACAATATTTGACTTACAAATGTGCAACCTCCACTTTAAAATGAAAACCTATTATATTTGTCATGGTTATCCAAATTGATTATGTTGCAAAAATAATCTTTAGCAAAAAAAAATTGGTGTAAAAAAATGACCAAAATTCAAAACATAAGATGGTATGGAACAAATCACATATATTGTCTTCATTAACATACTCAATTTTTTGGGCCTTAGTTCCAAATCTTTGCACACTAATTCCATGCACATTTGTCTCTCATTGCTTGATTTTTTCAACCATTTAATACATTTTAAAATGTCAATTTGTGCACTTACTATAATTGTGTAAATTGGTACCCAAGTTACTCTCATTTGTAGGAGCATATTGGTGGACCTTAAATAATACATGCCCAAAGCAAGACCCATGAAACGACTCTAGCATGGCCAAGTTCTTCCAAGATACCATGGAGTTCAAAGTAGTTGTAGAAGTTTCCAAATTGGACCCCTTGTCCTTCACTTATACAAAAAAATTCTAAGTGTAGGACAACTTGTCATGGAATGGTTGCACTTTGGAAGCCATAGTCACACCATTAATTTTAGTAACCACAAACAAGCCAACCATCACATGTTTGGGCTCTTAATTGTTTAATAGAAAATTGGCGACATCATGCATGCCCTTGTAAACATTTGTAAATAAAAAGTACTTGTGCCAAACAAACATATGGCTAGTGAAAGTTGTACATATGTAGCCAAAGTTTTTTCCACTAAGATAGACAAAACCTCTTTGAAAAATATCTTTTTCAATAATAAGATGATTTTGCACAACTTGTATGCCAATTGGTGCAACAAAATAAATTCAACCATCTTCATTAACAAAATAACATTTAATCACGCGTACAACAATATTATGTCTTCCAAGAAAAGAAAACAACCTATGTATCATGGTCTTTTTTGTAATTGATTTATAGAGGAGAAAAACCTAGCTTGATCACACTTGGGGTAACATGTGATTGCTTATCAAGTAATGAAGAAGGGGTGAATGTTACATAACGATCAAGGCCCCAAGAAGCTTTTGATGAGCTTGAATGAAGGGGTGAGGACAACATAAAATTCACAAAACACACATTCAAAGAATAAAGCACATGCACAAAGAAGGTTTTGACAAGTTGATTGCAATCTTTGACACAACAATTGATTCAAGACTTTGCTTGTATCAAGTCTAAAGTGAGTTTGGTGTATTCAACAATATGAAACCCCCCCCCCCGCCCTCTTCCAAGTGCGCATCCATATGTTAAATCAACTTTTTGTCAAAATATCATTCCATATATTTTTAATGGTGGGTTGGATATGGTTATGATTATTTTAATTGGAATTTTATTGGGTACACAAGCAATGGCAAGTCTAAGAAACTTAAGGAAATAAGTTTCAAGTCTTTTCCCAAGGGAGAAAAAATGTTAAAGTTTTGCATTATTTCTTTCAAACAAGTTAGAGGTTCATATGTGAAACAACATTTTTCTTCCCACCCTATTATTACCTAATTTTATCATATGCACATATTTAAACCACCGTAATTTTAAAATAAAATTGCATCAAATTATTTAAATCTTTGATATTGATATTGGAAGTTGTGAAGAGTGATGATGATGCAATTGAACATGGTAAGATCATGTGATAATACTAATTTTTAAAAATATTTCACATGTATTTAGAATATCCTCCTTAACCAAGTAATTAGAAGGTGGTAAAAAAAAATTCCCAATTAAAGTGTCTTTTTTTTCAAAATGATTCATGCTTGTATAAATCATGTGGAGAAATCCTTCACTTCACATTCTTCCACTTTTAGTTACTAGTTCATTTATTACCATAAGTTATTAATTGAACTTATTAATATTATTTCATTTATTAATATACTACTAACTAATATCTAATTAATTTAGTAAATATGTTTTTTTTTTTGTTAGGGGGGATAAGAAGATAAGTTGCACATAAACAAGGAGTAGTTTAGTTAGTAACTAATGAATGACTATTTTTACATTGGGGTTTTGGTGGGAATTTTTGGAACATCTTCTTTCACCCCTTGTTCATGAATGCATTTTTTAAATACAATTTTGGGGAGCTTGATTGAAATGTATGTATGTTTGTATTTTTTTGGATTTTTAATGCAAGTTTTGAAAGTTTTCATAAAAGAATTGCTATAAATTATATAATCACTTGTAAAATTGAAACTACATTAGTTATTACTTGCAAAAACAATACCTATTCATACCAATTGTAAGTGTATAGTTCATTTGCAAATAAATATAATTGTTGGAACTTTTGCAAATATGTTTATGGAAGTTGAGTAAGAATTAAGAATTATTATTCACCATTTTTTTTCTTTAATAACATGTCTTATCACATACCTTATATTAATTATATTTTGTTTTACCCAACAACCAATATATGAAACCTTATATTTGTATTAATGTACTTTGTAAATTCAAATAATATTCTCCCCCCGCCCCCCCCCCAAGAGACTTTTTCAATTCCACCTCGAATTAATATATGCATATGTACATGGTTAAAAGACTTGAGGAAGGTTTGGTTATATACCTCAAACGCACCCCACATTGATGACCATTGCATCTTACTTAATGCCTTCAAAACACAAAAGGTCAATATGGCAAGGCCTTGTAGGTGTATGATGGGAATGGAACTACCTTGATCTTTACAACAAATAATGCCTACTACCAATGCATTACCCTGCACCTTTTCATTGGAAAACATAAATTATTCTCCAACCTAATGATTACATACAAAATAAATAATCCACATATGAAATTGAATTTTGTTTTTGTGGGAGCTTTCAAATTTAGTATGGTTTTGGTAATATTGATAAAATACATCATATATATATATATATATACCTAGTTCTTACATTGAGTGTGAACACATGTGATTTTTCTATATGTTTCTAATGAATATTCATTCCTTGAAATTGTATGTAAATACAAATTTTCCAATAAATAAAATACACATATGAAGGTTGATGGTTTGTACAAATTGCAACTCCATAAATTTATACATGCGATAGAACTAAATGCAATATTATTTCTCCAAATTTTTGTATTTTGAAAAAAAAATTGTCAAAAAATCAAACTTTGCAATGGGAAAATATGTTTTTGCAACTTTTCTTTCAAAATGATCACAAATAGCAAACAAATAACTCCCAAAAAAGGTAGAAAACCATGACATGATGTTGTTGGTAATAGGTATACAATACTTTAATAAAGTTTTTTCTTTCAATCATTTTTTTGCTAACTCATCAACTTATCAAACTTGATTGATTAGGTATATAAATTTAACTAACTTTTTTTTGGTTATTTAAAGTTGATCGCATTTTATGAGGTGTTCATCAATTAAACATGTGTACAATGACAATTGACAAAAGAAACACCCATCAAATTGTGAAATATTTTGCTTCCAAACACAACAACACATTTTGGGTTTCGCGACTAGCCTTTATGACTATGTATTAATTAAAAATGACATTTGCAACTAGTGACTATTGAGTTACTAAACCCATGTCATTTCACCCATTTAGTCACAAAGGACATGTAGTTACAAAATTCAATTGTCTTATCAACTAATTTTTTTTAATTTTCTTATAATATTGAAATTTCATGTCATCATTGACCTTGGCATGACATGTAAAGTGCATGTCATGTCAACTTAATCGTTTTACTCAACTAAAAGTTACAAAAGACGTTTTGATAGATGGATGACATGTATAAAAAACTTATAAACACATGTTCAATTATGAGTCATCACACATGAAAAAAGTCAACTTACCTTAACCTAGGTAGCTAGTTTAACCAAAAGTCAACCTAGCCTAGGCTACTTAGCCTAGGTTAAGTGGCTTAAGTTAAAACAAACCTTGGCTTCCTAGCCTAGGTAGTCTAGACTAGGCTACCTAACCTAGGTTAAATGGCATAGGTACCATGTTGTAAGAACAATATTTTGAACCTCCACTATGGGGTTCAAGTTTTCACCAATTGCATTACCACATACTTTTATATTAAGTTTATTACATACAAAATGATAAAGATTAAATTTTTAACGTCAAATTAAATTAAACTGACCTACATTGACATTGATCAACTTACTTATTACCTACCAACCTAGCTTAGGTTGACCTAGGCCTCCCTAAATTCATTTAGGATGAATTAGGTTAATTTAGACTACTTACAAGCTAAACCTAGGTTAACCTAAGCCTCTTTATGCTAAAATTAAATTAACCTAGTCTAGCCTAATTAGGATTACTTTGGCTCTAGGTTAGATTTAAATTAAACTAGGGTAGACCTAGTTAGGTTAGACCTAAAATAATTTAGGTTAAACCTAGGCTAATTTAGGTTAGACCTATATTAAACTAGGCTAATCTAGACAAACATAAACTAAGTTAGTCAAAACATGGTTAAACACCTTTAAACACAATTATTTAGGCTATGCATGGTTGAAATTTATTAATGTATTACTCAATTAATATAATTTATATTTATAATAATGATTTAAGCCAAACATGACTAAACTAACATAAATGAAATTAAACATAATTTTTATGTTAAACATGATTAAATGATGATAAATTAAGCTATATTTGAATATTTAGGTTATATTTGGCTAAAATTGGAAAATTTTAAATAAAATTCATTATTGAAACAATACATGGCTAAATCTAGTTAAATTGTGATAAAATTATAAACAAAAATTAGGTTATTTAAACAAAACTTTGGCTAATAAAATGATTGGTCTTATGTGATTGTAGTTGTTTTCTTAATCATTTTTGGTAGTTGCATAAATCATAAGGTTGACGACTAGTTATTAAAGACATTTTATTCGTTTTCTTAATCATGTTGGACATTTTAGTTGCATAGGATAAGTCGCAAAAAACATGTTTTGCCAACATTTTTGACCGATCAATAAATGTAATTTTATTGAAATTAATGTCATGAATCATTATTTGACTACTAGTTGTTAAAGACATTTTTAGTTTTTTCCTTAATTGTGTTGGACATTATATAATTGCATGGGACGAGTTTTTAAAAACATGTTTTAGCATTATGAACATTTTTGACCTACCATAAATGCAATTTTATTGAAATTAATGTCATGAATCATAAGGTTGATTATTAGTTCTTAAATACAGTAGTTTCCCACTTAAGTACGCAACTTGAACTTGCATGGTTTGTGCATACTTAGCCGGTAGGTGCGTTCCTTAGATTTGTCGCTCCCAAATAGCTTGCGTATCACTACAATGTCGAAGAAACCAAACTGAAAGTGTCCTAATGAGCATTAATGGTTTAGAAAACAAAATTATATTCCAAGGTTTCGACTCTCTTTATAAACAGGTTCTCAACATTGAGGATTAGCTGCTATGCCTTGAAGTTCAAGTAGAAGTAGAAGAAACATTTGATGACCTTAAGAAATCATTTGAATCATTTCAAAACAAAATCCAAATGGTCGACCTCAAAGCCAAACGCAAAAAACTTCAAAACTTACGCCAAATGACGATTAATGACAGGTTCAACTAATAAATCTTGAACCCTAAATTTTTTGCCAAAAAATGCGTACTTAACTGGGATGCATATTTAAACGGGTGCATACTTAAGCAAGAGACTATTGTACATTCTTAATCATTTCCTTAATTATGTTAGACATTGTAATTACATAGGACAAGTCATAAAAAACATGTTTTGACATTATGAACAATTTTAATCAATCAATAAATGTAGTTTTATTAAAATTAATGTCATGAATCATGATATTGACTACTAATTATAACACCTTGTTGACACATGGCATCATCATTAAAAATTGAGTCATTACTAATTACTATTAGTTGCAAAAATAAATGGAATTTTTTAATTCTTAATTTTAAATCATTCAAATATATATATCCAAAAATTGAACAAGTTATCATATCGACTATAATCATAAAACCATGATGCTACATCACAAAACCCAATATGTGTTGTTGTGAAAAATATATATATATGTTTGACATATTATAATGTAATTGAGTATTCAAATTTTTTTGTTTGCTTGAGTAATCCAAAGCATGTCAAATACAAATTAAAAGAACCAAATGGGACATGGTTCTCTATAGTTTGGATGATTGTTTATTTTAAATGCCTTGTATCAATTTACACCTATGGTCATATAGTTTAGTTTTTTATTTAATATATTTATTAATATGATAAAATCACTTTCATTAAAAGAAAATCTATATTCATTAGAAGAAATCTTGTCCTTTATAACCAATAAATCAATGACTAAATGTCCTAAATGACTAGTAATTGACTATAGTAGTAGGATGTTACTTCAAATCCTAGGTGTAAAAAATTGTGGTCATATATTAGTGGTACATTTGATTAGTAGTCGGTGATGTGGCACCAAGAAAGATGATGTTGTTTTTATTATAAGTTTTCATCCATATGGCATCCACAATTGATGACAAAATGATGTGGAGGTTCAAAATATCATATGAAAATGTGATTAGAATAAAATCATTTCAAATATAACTAAAAAACGACTATGCAAATGATGTGGACAAAAAGATGTGTCATTATATACATAATGTGATCACAAAATTATTTTACAATGATTCAAAAATGACTATTAGTGTAAATACACACATAAAAAATTACAACATGTAAGGAACTAATTTCAATTAATATTATACATATAAATAATATAAAAATTTTAATTATATTTTGTGATTATATTTGATATATGATGCATTTGATATATATATATATATATATATATATATATATATATATATATAATTACAATTTTAAATAAATTGAAGTAATAAATATATTTTTAAAAAATTAGATTATAAAATTTTAAAACTTTAAAATGTAAAATGTGGTAAAAATATATAATTTATTTTTACATCAAATTTTTATCATCAAATTTAAGTAATTTTTTTATATAATATATGTATATAAATAAATATTACACAATTATATTAAAATGTACGTGTAAATTGAATAGATTTTATCATTTATAATTTATAATTATTAATTATAATTATAATATGTGAATTAAATGTATAAATCGACTTAATATGACTAATATATATTTTTTAAATTATATATATATATTACAATTGATTGATGATCCATTTATAAATATTTTATGTAGATAAATTTTATGGATTCATATGTCTAAATTAAAAGTTATTAATAAAATTATGATATATTGGGAAAAAAAATGTGTAATATAATTTCATAAATCAAATGATGGTTTAAAATATGACAGATATGTTTTATTTATTTATTTTCTACCCACAAATCATCCGTTTGAATTTTATTTTTCCAAATAATGGTCATTGAAAATATTATTCAACAACAAAATTCAATTTTTTTGAAATAATTCACATTTTTCATATACATAAATAATAATGATAATGATAATAATAATAAATTTTCTACATTATTGAAAGAAATTTATGAATAAGTTTTTCATTTTTTCAGTTGGACAATTTATCAAAAATATATGAATCATCAAATTTTAGGTTGTGTGTAATGTTTAAATGAAGTATGGTCAACATAAAATAAACAGTAGATTGTTTACACAACAAGTGAGGTGGCTTGGTGGTAAAAGAATCAAATTCCGTCCTTGGGGTCCAAAAATCAAACTTCACAAATGACATCATTGTGGTCAACGATGGAATATTGACCAAATATTCCATACCTAATTAAACTACCTAGGTTAGGTGCCTACTTAGGTAGATTAAGTGGTAGCCATTTAAACCTAGCTTAAGTGGTGACACATGTTAATAATTGATAGGATGAAAAATAATAAATAATGGAAATATAAATATATCTTATTATTTACATTATAATAACATCAACCATATAATTTGTAATAATTAAAAACAATTACACAATGATTAAACTATGACTAATGATTTCACATATGTCCTTTATGACTAATGAATGAAATGTGCCACATGATTGTGCCATTGCGTGTCCTAAATGATTATTGTCTTCAACAATTCATCCGTAATGATTTTAAGGTTATTAATGATTTTAGTGCTTTATGATTGGAATACTAATCATAAACTCAATCATATATTTGAAGAATTCTTTTAATGATTTTACAACTATTGTTTGTAATTAAATTTTAATTGCATGCAACGCATGCAACTAATTTTTTCCTTAATTGCATAAAACAGGTAACACATGACATCTCATTGCATGCAACATATTATACATATACGTTTATATAATATGCTTGTACATTTTCATCCATTCATATTCTTAAAGCAAGTTGCATATGTGAGCAAATGACAAATTTTTTATGACATGTGTCCATTTTTTAAGGCCAATCATTTAATGACACATGGTATTAAAAGTCCATATTTGCATTTTTAAAAAAATTAATTAATAAAATTTAAATATCTAATTTAATGTTTATAAGATGTCGACATGTGGCACCTAGGTAGATAGTTAAGTAAATAAATAAACTTAATAGGTGGGTAGGTAGGCCAATGTTAGGTAGAAAGTTAGCTAAGTAGGTACGTAAACATGTGGGCTTAGGTAAGTAGGTAGGTTTTAAAATAACATTTTAATTTGTTTTTAGGTTTGAACCTTTTTGTTTGGTTCATCCCAATTGGCAATTGTTTATTGAACTAATGCACTTAGAGTTAAATAATTTACAAATTTCGAAGTTATGACAAACAATATGGGATAAAAATTGTAGTTGCATTTTAGTTGCAATTTAGGATGCAAACAAAAGTAAATAGGTAAATAGATTTAAGGTACCTATTTAGCCTAGGTAGCAGGTAGGTATATATGCATAGGTAGGTAAATAGGCCTAGGTTACCTACTTACTTAAGTTTACCTACCTAACCTAGGTAGTAATTAGATTGGTAGATGAATATACCTATGTATACAATAGTTGGTAAACCTAGGCTACCTACTTAGCTTAGGTAATAGGTAGGATGTAGGAAGGTAGGCCTATATAAGTAGGCCTAAGTTACATGCCTAGCCAAAGTAATAGCTAGTTAACTTGGTATATTAACTAGCATATGATGTTTAATTTGATGAAAAACCATTGGTCATTTTGACCAAACATGTTATTTTGTTGAACTTTATTAAATATCCAAGTTGGTTAAAACACATTGGCCATTTTGACCAAGGTGTTCAATTTTTTATTCAACTTGGTTAGATTTTCAATTTAGTCCATAACCAAATAGGTCATTCTAATGAAGTTTATATAAAAAAAATGCACGTGTCATTTAGGCCTTAAGCCTCTAGTAAAAATAGACATGTTCATTAGTCAAATATAACTTCGATGATTTTTAAAACCCTGAATTGTAGTAGTGTTGGAAGGTAATGTGATTGCTTAAAGTGCCATGATTATGGTAGAAGTGCAATGTGAACAACTACAAAGTGAAATGCAACTCTTTCAATAGTTTATGCAAGATGAAAGGGTGGAGCTAGATGATACCCTCATTTTATTAAGTTCCTAAATGCATGTGTAACTACAATGGCATTTGAAAAATGGAGGCATGTTCGTGAACATATTGTGGGAAAATGATTGTGAACCTAATGTCTATGTGGCCAATAGCTTTGATCACAAATATGCCAATGTGGAAGCTTGGAGGTTTTTTGGAACACGTTCAATGGTGATGCCTATATGTGATGTGGTATTGTGGAATGTCTTGATTTTGGGACTTGTGACAATGGGGGGGCAAGTCAAAAAGCCATGTAATAACTTCAACAAATGCAACAATGGGTTTATTTTTATCAACTTTTTTTCCTTTTTTCTATTGTTGAACATTTTGCACTCAAATCCCATATGATCAACATGTACCACAACTAAAATCCTAAAATAATTATAATGTGGGGAAAAAAAAATTCCAAGCATTTCTAAATCATGTGTTGGACACAAATTTTGTCTCTTGAAGTTGTTGCAATTAGAATGAAGATTTTGCAATTAGAATATTGATATTGATGTTGCTTTGCATTTTAATGAATAAACTTCCATCTTGTTGATTTACTTTCATTGGCAATAATCCAACTAATAGTCTTTCATCAAAACATGGATCATATTCTTTTAGATAGATAGATAGGTAGATTTGTTTTCAAATCATTTGTACATGTGAAATTCAAAATTGACATTTTCAAATATGCTATATTAAAAATGCACAAATATTTACATTATACTTCCAAGTTTTGTGATATACATTGACATGTTAAAATCATTTGGCAATATAAAGATTAAGTTGAATGTTGAAATCATCTATGGTCATGCAAGTGACAATGAAAAATCACATGCAAATAAGTTACATTTTCAAATGCATGTTTCATATTTCGAAATACAATATTTTCAAATGCACATATATTTTCATCATACTTCCAATTTTTATGACATATAATGACATTTTGAAATCATCCATGAATATACCAAAATTGAATACCAAAATCATTTATGGATATACAAATGAAATTGAATGTTGAAATCATCTATGCTCATGTAAGTGATAATGAAAAAATGACATGCAAATATGTTACATCTTCAAATACCCATTTCAATTTCCAAATATATTATTTCCAAATGTAGATATGTTTTCATCATACTTCAAAATTTGTGACATACATTGACAAGTTGAAATCTTTTGTGAATATATAGATGAGATTATATGCTAAAGATGTTTAGAAAAATCATCTACAAATATACAAATGAGATTGAATGTTGAAATTATCTATGATGATGGCATGTGACAATGAAAAGTGACAATCTTAAAGATTCATTGACATTACCAAATGTTATATTGAGTTTTAAAATAGGGTGATGGGGGCATATATGGACTCTTTGGGAATCTGTTTACACAATTATTTGTTCTTGCACCATTGCATGTAAGAATATGGTCACCAAAATCCACTTTCATGACTAAAAAAAATATTCTTATGATGTGATGATAATCATCTTCAATATTGATATTGAATCTTTCCATATGTTGGCCATGATGTTATGCTCCCAACATCATTGTAATCATTTCATAACAACGCAATAATAGTCTATTCATTATCTCTTGTCAATATTAATGATGGATGCCATAATCCTAAGGTATATATCCTATCAAATTTTTTTGGGCAATTGTTTTTAGTATTTCAACAAATGAATTGGATATTTTTTGGAATTCTTTTTTCTAGTGTAATTTTGACTATTTAAAAAAAAATTGTAAATTTTTTTCCAAATTTTTGATATGAAAAAATTATATATATATATATATATGGCTATGTGGTAATGCAAAGTATGGAGGAGATATGATATGGGCATCCATGAAAATGTGTTCTAAGAATTGATTGTGCACATGTAGGATAAGAAGATGGATTAGAGCTATGATGAGCAATTTGGTTGTGTGGGATACAAGAATGTTGGAATGTTTTTTGGTTGTCTATCCTACATGGGTTTTTGTGAACCTGCTATGTTGAGATTTGAGAGAGATCCCTTCCCCTTTAGAGGATAAGTGGGAGGGGGTGCTACAATAGCTACCAAAAAGAACTACAAGAGTAGAAAATACAATAAATAATACAGTAGCCTATGGTCAGTTTCCGTATTGACAAAATGAATAAATTAATTACTATTCAAAAAGCCTACAATAATTATGATGATTTTCAACATGTGAACTTCATATTTTCACGAAAATTCATTTCACTATTTTGACAATTATTTAATGATGAAACTGACCTTAGGGTATGGTAACCCATTATGGTATCGCATGTTACAATTGACAACAACCCACAATTTTGATAATGAATCCACTTACTCAAAGTAGAACGTTTGGAGAGAAAGGATAAGTGCAAGCAAGCGCATATTGCAAACATATTTGGACAATGAGAATACATCAAAGCAAACCATTATTCGAAACAATGATTTTTTGGGATGGAGAATTTTTGCTATTTAAAAATTCGAAAAAAATGGGGAAAATATTTACAACTGTAAACTATGTTTTTTTTGGAGCAAAAGTTAGCCACTTGTTGAAATCCAAAAATTCAAATTCAAATTTCAAAAAAAAAGGGGAAATAAGATTCCCAATGGGGCAAATTACAGATTATTCAAATCAATTTTTTTTAAAAAGACAACACACGTATATGGGCACACTTCAAGATTGGAGATTGGATAGGCACAAAGATTTATAACAAATTAAAAAGTTAAAAGATTTTATACATACGAAGTTTAACAACTAATTAAAAAAACCAATCAAATATTTGCAAGGTTCAACTTGGGTACTTAAAAGAACCTAAGGACCTAAACCTAGATTCAAGATTAGTTTTTCAAAGGTTTAAATTTTTGTTCCAATTATAACAAAATGGTTAGGTTTCAGGGGTCTGGTTCTTGTGCTACTTCCACCAAAAGGATGCCAAATTGTGGTCCAAGTCACAACGACCTGAACTTGAACCCTGGGTTTAGTTTAACACTCCAAACCAAGGCGACGAGACAACCTGACACATGTATAAACTATAAAACCTGTTTGTGTAAGGAAAGGTCAGGTCCACAAGGTTGAAGTTGTTAAGGGGCATGAGAACAAGGGCAGGTCTTGCAAGTATGAAAAGAAAAATTAGGTCAGGTTTTTTTGTATGTTTGCTTACAAATACCGAACCCCCCCCATACTTTGGTTGATTGAAGCACATCCCTCTATCCAAGTGGGTGGCAGGTGCACATGAAATTAGTGAGCTCATCCTCCGTCATGTGCACTGTTGGGAGGTTATTAGAAATGGCACCAAATGTGCGTGTTTGGCTCAGGAAATTGGTTTTATCGCCTCAGCATAGTTGGAGAGTTTTGGTGGTGGCTGGTAACATGTGCAAGCAAAGGTGTGCAGCTGCCGAAATCGGTGTACTAAATATGATATGACTGGTGCTCGTTTTTGTTTCTGATTGGCTGATCATGATGATTGGTCCAAGTGGTTTGCTATCTTATATATAAATTCACTACGTCCGTCTGTGACCACTGGACGCAGAGAAAAGTGACGAGAAAAAGATAAGACGACCGTAGGATGGAGAGCTTTCGAGGTCCTGAAACCCAGGTCCTGAGAGCCAAATACCGAGGGCCTGAAACCCAGGTCC
>Ga0209208_10009086_pt1 | contig 13115 bp, 5 predicted proteins | sample S1TSphfallax_3_FD_187694 | JGI IMG/M metagenome (GOLD analysis project Ga0209208, IMG submission 187694) | Host-associated microbial communities from peat moss isolated from Minnesota, USA - S1T2_Fd - Sphagnum fallax MG (SPAdes) (version 2) | ecosystem: Host-associated > Plants > Peat moss >...
TGGTTTGGTGGCCCGGCAACGGCCAAAGGCTCTGCGCCGAAGCCTACTAGGTGGCCCAATTTGCCAGGCAAGCCACGCGGCTCCTAAGCTTGGACGCAACATAAGGCTGGTTACGCGCAGGTTGTGTGTGACCGCTAAATAGAAATGTCCGCTTCCCGCTAAGTAGAAATGTCCGCTTTGGTTCCCGTGTTCCACTCTCCGCTGACCGTCTTTTCGGTCTGGGAGATTGGCCATGATCCGGATACCAAAGGTGACGATGACGATGCGCGAACTGGATCGGCTCAAATGCATTCAAGGACTTATCGACGGACAGCTGAAGCAGCATGCGGTGGCGACGCGCCTCGGATTGACGACGCGCCAGGTGCGCCGGCTCGTCCGCCGATATGAACAGCAAGGCCCAGTTGGGCTCATCTCGAAGCTGCGCAATCGACCGAGCAACCGGCGCCTGAAGTCCGCGGTCGCGGATCACGCGTTTGGGATTCTAAGGTCAACGTACGCGGATTTCGGACCCACATTGGCGGCCGAGAAGCTCAGAGAACGTCATGGCTTGGACTTGGCGGTCGAGACCGTGAGATCGCTGATGGTCGCCGGCGGATTGTGGTTGCCACGGCGACTTCGGGCGCCAAAGATTCAGCAACCACGGAGTCGCCGGGCTTGTCTTGGCGAACTGGTCCAGATCGACGGCTGCGATCATCGGTGGTTTGAGGATCGAGCTCCGGCGTGCACTGCGCTGGTCTACGTTGACGATGCCACAAGCCGATTGATGGTGGTGTTATTCGTCGGCGCCGAATCGACGTTTGCGTATTTTGAGGCGACTCAAAAATATCTCGAGCGCCACGGAAAGCCACTGGCGTTCTACAGTGACAAGGCGAGCGTGTTCCGGGTCAACAAGCAGTCCGCGGCTGCAGGCAAAGGCCATACGCAGTTCGGACGGGCGCTTTACGAGCTCAACATCGATGGGATATGCGCCGACACAGCGGCGGCCAAGGGCCGCGTTGAACGAGCGCACCAAACACTCCAGGACCGACTGGTGAAGGAGCTGAGACTGCAGCGGATCTCGACGGTGGACGCCGCGAATGCGTTCATGCCGACCTTCATCGATGACTACAATCGTCGTTTCGGCAAACTGCCGCGCGATCGCCACGACGCCCACAGACCCATCCGCAAGGACGAAGATCTGAACGCTATCTTTGCATGGCGCGAGTACAGAAAGGTCACCGAGAGCCTCACATTGCGTTATGAGCGCAAGATGTATCTGATTCAAGATACGCCGAGCAATCGACGTCTTATCGGTAAGTATATTGAAGTTTTCCAGTTCCCCGATGGGCGCATCGAAATCCGTGTAGCAGGGGAGTCACTGCCCTACTCCACATACGACAAACTGGGCACGATCGATCAGGGAGCAATTGTCGATAACAAACGATTGAGCCATGTGCTTCGCACGTCACAGGTTGTTCAGGCTTCGCGCGATAATCGAGTGGTCCACCGACCATCAACTGCTCATAGAGTAGATGGCACTCCGATTCCAAAGAACAAACTTGTCGGCGCAAAAAGGCAACGAGATCTCTCCGAGGAGGATCTACACAGTGCGATCAAAGACATCAAACTTGGTCCGCAGCAGGGAAAACAGGTAACTTGCTAATTCGCCCAAAGCGGACATTTCTACTTAGAGGAGAACCGGACATTTCAATCTAGAGGTAACATTGTGTTGTGGGCAGCCTTGGACCGGACGGGCGTTTGAAATTCCTATCCGCTCGGTACCGCGGCGATCAGCAGCCAATCGACCGCCTTCAGCGATTTATAGCTGAACAGACCGTGTAATCCTGCGCCGGTGGTTTCCTCCGCGCTGCCTTCGAAGCCCTGCAGGGCGCGGGCGGTCGAGGAGCCGGCTTCGGACGTCCAAGGCTTCAGGACCATCGCATTCTGTGGGTGGACCAGATAGCGCGGGATGGGGCCCTTGGTCAGCAGAAAGAAGACTCCGGATTTTCCGACCTTGGCCTGCGCCAAGGTGCCGAGCAGGTTCTTGTTCTGAAGCGTCAGGCAGCCGATCAACACGGCTGCGAGGCGGTGGTCAGCGGTCAGCATCGGCACGAACATCTGCAAGGCCGGCGCTCCGCGCACAGGGTTCCACGCCGGCTCACCGATCACCGGTTGGAGCGTCGTCTTGAGCTTCGCGAAATAAACCTGCTCGGCGGGTCCCAGCACGACGCGCTGCGGCAACTGTGGAAAATCCGCGATGAGATCTCCGTTCGGGGTCACCACCATCAAGTCGTCGAACGAGGCCAACAGCGCGGGTCGCGCCGTGAAGTAGCTGCGGGTAGCGTCGCGCGATGCCAGCTGGTCGAGCGGATAGCCTTTCGCGAGGCGCATCAGCACGTCCCGATTCGTTTCAATCTTGGCGTCCAGATCCTGGGCTATGCGCGAGACCGCCGAGAATTGTTGGTCGGACAGCAGGCGCGTCATGTCCTGCCGCAGGTAGTGAATTTGCACGGCGCTTGCGAATATGAGGATCACGACCGATAAAACAACGATGCCAATGACCACTTTCGATTTGACACTGATTGCCCGCAGGCTGACGAAAGACACGTCTGTTACTCGTTGGCGATGGGGATGGGGATGCCGCGATGTAGAACGGAGCAGCACGAACGGGTCATGATTGGAGTTCCAGGGCGTAAGCAGGCATATAGGTAATCGGCACGGACGCCAATTTCTAAAATGCGTCGGTCACCCACCTGTGGCGCCGCTATCGCACGCCTGCGTATTTCAGTAAAGTGATCACTAAGCTATTCCATGGCTGCCCACCATGATCGACAACGGACGTCCACGGTTCCAGAGGCTCCAGATATGGGGATTGGCGGCGCTGTTTCTACTGGTGCTGATCGTGGCGATCACCGGTGCAAGGCGTCAGGATGGGTTGGGTCCGATCGCTGCGGAAACACCCGGCAATCGAGGCGCCGAAGTGCACGCGCCCTCGGCAGCCAGGGTGACGACGCCGGCGAACAAGCTCGGCAGCCACGCTATTGACTCCACCGTGGACATCTGCGGACTTGGCAAAGTGCCCTTGGACGCAAACGATCCGTTCGCCGCCGGCCGGTACCTCGACGCAGTGAGCAGCAACGCAAGAAATCGGTGGTTGTCCGCCCTGCTGAATAGTGGAGACATTCGAGCGCGGTCGACGGGGTTGTTCTTGAAGGACAAGCTGGCGGGCGGCGGCGCTGGCCTTCCGATCGACGAACAAACCCGCGATGCCTTGGTACAGCTTGCCGTCGGTGCCGGCGATCCCGCCGTCTACGCCCTGGCGGTGTATGCCTGCAACACCTATTCGGATCCGACTCCTGCCGGATCGTGCCAACAAATCACCCTGACTACTTGGGCCAAGTTGGATCCTGATAACGCGGTGCCTTGGTTGCTACTCGCCGGCAAGGCTCAAGCAGGCAAGGATCGTGCGGCGGAAGCCGCTGCTTTCGGTCAGGCATCCCGGGCCAACAGGACGGACGCCTACAACTTTTCCCTGTATGCCTATGCAGAGTCGGAAATGCCGAGCGACCTGACACCGCTCGAACGCTGGTACCTGTCGCTTGAAGTGTTTGGAATCGAGGCCGCGACTGCATCACTGCACTACCATGTGGCGGGGAACCATTGCTCGGCGGCAGCGATGAGCGATGACGGAATTCGCCAGCAGTGCGATGCGCTCGCCGAACTGTGGGTCGGCAAGGGGACAAACTTGCTCGATTTGTCGATGGGTACCCACATCGGCGCGCGCGCCGGCTGGTCGCAGGCGCGGGTTTCGGGTTTGACGGACGAGCGTGACGCGTTGATGCAGGCGATCACGCAAGCAAGCCCCAGCGGCAAAGACGATTTATGGACCTGCGAGGGGGTGCATCGCGGCAATGCCTATATGGCCGAGCGGGTGCGACTGGGAGAAATTGGCGCCGCTCGCGAGTCGGCCGAACGCTCCGGCCTGTCAGTGTCCGAGTTAGCCCAGAGGCAACGGGATTTCATCGCCAAAATCCAGGGGGACGCACAACGGTTCGAGCAAGCACCTGCGGCAGAACCCACGCCATGAAAATCGGCTGCGTAATCCAAGGTTGTGGACACACGCAAAGCGGCATCGCGCTGCGATCCCGCTAAGGGAATGCCTGCTTCAGGGGCTCACCACCGGGGGCTCATTCGGTACTGAGACATAATCGGCACATGGCGTTTTCATCCCCTGTAGGTTGCCGCTGCGCCGTCGTTCTAGACGCGGCGCGCGTCCAACCAACAAGCCGGGAACCTCACCATGAATCGACACGCCTCCATGAATCGCGCCTATCGTTTGATCTGGAGCGACGCGCTGGGGGCGTTCATCCCGGTGGCCGAGACGGCCCGCGGCCGCGGCAAGGGATCGGGGCGCACCTTGAGCGCGGCGGCTCTGTCGCTCACGGCGGCGCTCGCGCAGGCTACGCCCACGGGCGGTCAGATCACCGGCGGCAACGGCACCATCACGCAAGCGGGCGCGACCACGACCATTCAGCAGTCGACGCAGAATCTTGCCGTCAACTGGCAGAGCTTCAATATCGCGCCGCAGGAGACCGTGAACTTCGTGCAGCCTTCGGCCACCGCAGTGGCGGTGAATCGAATCCTGGGCAACAGCAGTACGACGATTCTCGGGCATCTCGATGCCAACGGCCAGGTGTATCTGATCAACCCCAATGGCGTGATCTTCGGCAAGGGTTCGCAGGTCAACGTGGGTGGTCTCGTGGCCTCGACGTTGGCGCTCGACTCATCGACGCCGAACGATGCCGTGAAGAATTTTGTCGGCACGGGATCGGGTGAGGTCATCAACGAGGGCACGATCACGGCAGCTTCAGGCGGTTCGGTGGCGCTGCTGGGCAGCACGGTGAGCAACACGGGCGTCATCAGCGCACAGTTGGGCAGCGTGGCCTTGGGCGCGGGGAGTGCGGCGACGTTGACGTTTCATGGCAGCAATCTGGTGAGCATGCAGATCGATCGGAGCGTGCTCAACAGCATGGCATCCAACGGCGGCCTGATCCGTGCGGATGGCGGGCAGGTGCTGATGACGGCGGGTGCTGAGAAGGCATTGCTCGCCAGCGTGGTGAACAACACCGGCGTCATCGAAGCACGCACCCTAGAGAATCATGCGGGCGTGATCACGCTCTTGGGCGGTAAGGGTGCAGGCACGGTGAATGTCGGCGGCACCCTCGATGCGAGTGCACCCGATGGCGGCCATGGCGGCTCGATCGAAACCAGCGCAGCGCATGTGGAGATTGCCAACGATGCCAAGGTCACCACCGCGGCGGCATCGGGCCTGACGGGCTCGTGGCTCATCGATCCGACGGACTTCACGATCGCGGCGAGCGGCGGAGATGAGACGGGCGCAACGCTCTCAACTGCACTTCTCAGTAATGACATAAATATCGTTAGCAGCAGCGGCACGCACGGCGGCACCGCCGGCAACATCAATGTGAACGATGCGGTCACGTGGAGCAGCCATCTGTTGACACTGACCGCCACCAATGACGTGAACATCAACGCCGTCATGACGGCGAACAACACGGCCAGTCTGGACCTCCAGCCCGGAACCGGCACCGTCAACGTCGGGATCAGCCCCACGACGGGTGCTTTCTTGGGCCAGGTCAACTTCTTCCAAGCCAACGGCACCACTCCGCGTGGCGGCACCGGGTTCCTGACGATCGCTGGCGTGCCGTATACCGTCATCACGACTCTGGGCGTGGTCGGCAGTACGACCGGTACGGACCTGCAGGGTATCAATGGCAACCTCGCCGGCCACTTCGCCCTCGGCAGCGATATCGACGCGTCGGGAACGGCCAATGCTGGGTTCTCGACCATAGGGTCAATGACGGTCGATCCGAACTATGGGAATATCACCTCAACCACCCCATTTACCGGTGTGTTTGACGGTCTTGGTCACAGTATCAGCAACCTAACCGTTAACCAGTATTACACAGAAGGCGATGGGTTATTTGGAGTAACGAGCACCACGTCGATCATCAGAAATGTGGGAGTGATTTCATCGAGCGTTCTCGGTGCACAATCCGTCGGCCTATTGGTAGGCAGGAACCAGGGGTCGATTTCCAACAGCTACGGGACCGGCGCCGTGACGGCTACGGAATTCAATAACGGGTTGCCCTGCGTTGGCGGACTGGTGGGCCGTAACGACGGGGAGATCAGCACGAGCTACGCCGCTGTATCTGTGGTGGGCAGAGCAAACGTCGGCGGCTTGGTTGGCGCGAACTACGGAACCATCGATAAGAGCTTTGCCACGGGGAGCGTGCAAGGATCCAACTACCCACACGTCGGCGGACTCGTGGGGGCGAACTACAGCGGAGCCATCAATAACAGCTACGCCACCGGTAACGTGAGCAGTACCGTAGGCAGCAACGAAATCGGCGGATTGGTTGGTTCCAACACCGGTATTCTGAGCAATTCGTTTTACAACGCGGACCAAGTGGCGATCAACGGCAGTCACCAACTGACGTTAGGGGGACTCTATAACGCGCAGTATACGGATTGGTTGAATCACAACGAAGCCCTCGCCATTGGCAATTATGCGAGTTCATTGCCGGCAGGTAGCGGCGGTTATTACAACGTCAGCAGCGTCCAGGGCTTCGAAGACCTGCTCGGGTTTTCGGAGAGTAATGCAGCGAACAACTTTCGACTGACGGCCAACATCAGCTTACCTGCGGGCCTGTACGTGACTTATTTCGCCGGAAGCTTCGACGGCGCGGGTTACACCCTCTCCGGTCTCTCGGTGAACATCCCAAATAACAGCAATATCGGGCTCTTCGGATACTTGCCCTCGTCCGCGACGCTGATCACGAACGTGCACGTCGTCAATGGGAACGTGACGGGGTATGAGGACGTCGGCGGATTGATTGGCAATATTCCCACCGGGGTTTCGCTTAGCGCGAGTTCGTTTGCAGGCTCTGTGCAGGGCTATAAGTACGTAGGCGGACTGGTGGGAAACAATCAAGGCACCATCACCGCCAGCAGCGCGACGGGTAGCGTCGGCGTGAGCAACGGTAACTATGGCTATGCCACCGGCGGGCTGGTGGGTGTTAACTACGGCTCGATCAGCAACAGCTATTCCACCAGCACGGTCAGCGGCAACGAAAGTGTAGGCGGGCTGGTGGGCTCAAACTCTGCTTCCATCAGTAACAGCTATGCGACCGGCGACGTCACCGGCGGGTATGCCGCGGGGGGGCTCGCGGGAGGGAACTACGGATCGATCAGCAACAGCTACGCATCCGGTGTAGTGACCGCAAGCAGCGCTGCCGCAGGCCTCGTGGGGTACAACTCCGGTTCGATCAGCAACAGCTTCTACAACAGCACCGCAAATTCGAGCCTGACCGGCGTCGATGGTAGCGCTGATGCGGCTGGTACGGTGATGGGATTGAGTTCTACAGATTTGCAAACGCCAACGAATTTCACGTCGGCGGGCTGGGATTTGGCGAGTACTTGGATCGTGTACCAAGGCGAAACCAACCCGCTGCTACGCGCTTTCATGACTCCGCTGGTCATCGGCGGCGGCGTGACTACGCAAATCTACAATGGCAATGCGTTTGCACCCAGCGTCAGCGGCTTGAACTACTCGATCGCCGCAGATACCACCCACGTGTTAGGTACCGTCACCGTGGCCGGCACCGCGTCGGGTGCTCTCCATACCGGGACCTACACCTTCACCGCCGGAGGCCTTTATTCGGATCAACTGGGGTACATGATCAGCTACATTCCCGGCTCGCTCACCATCACCCCGGCACAGCTCACCGTGAGCGGCACTACGGTCGGCAACCGGGTCTACAACGGCACCACGGTGGCTGCGCTCAGTAATGGCTCGCTGGTCGGCGTGATCGGCAGTGACACGGTGACGCTGATCCAGGCCGGCAGCTACGCCTCCAAGAACGTCGGCAGCGGCATTGCGGTGTCTGTCGCTGACGGGTTGAGCGGCCCGAGCGCCGGCGACTACACCATCACCGAACCTGTCGGTCTGACCGGCACGATTACACCGGCGACGCTCACGGTGAGCGGGACCACGATCGGCAGCAAGGTCTACAACGGGACGACGATGGCCCCGCTGACCGGCGGTTCGCTGGTTGGAGTGATCGGCGGGGACTCGGTGTTGCTTAGCCAAGGGGGCAGCTTCGCCTCGAAGAACGTTGGCGCAGGCTTGACAGTGACGGCAAGCGACAGCTTGAGCGGCCCGAGCGCGAGCAATTACAGCATTGCGCAGCCGGTCGGACTCACGGGCACCATTACGCCTGCCTCCCTGACCGTCACGGGCACCACCGTCGGCAACAGTGTGTACAACGGTACGACCGCAGCTTCGCTCATGGGTGGCACGTTGGCTGGCGTGGTGAGTGGCGATTCGGTGTCGTTGGTGCAGGCCGGGACTTACGCATCGAAGAACGTTGGCACCGGCATCCCCGTGGCGGCGAGCGACAGTTTAGCCGGCACGAGTGCTGTCGATTACAGCATCACGCAGCCTGTGGGACTTACCGGCACGATTACGCCGGCTTCGCTCACCGTTACAGGCACCACCGTCGGCAACAGTGTGTACAACGGCACGACGGCAGCGTCGCTCATGGGCGGCATGCTGGTCGGCGTAGTGAACGGGGACATGGTGTCGCTTGCTCAGGCGGGGACGTACGCATCGAAGAACCCCGCCACCGGCATCGCGGTGACGGCCACCGATACTTTGCGGGGCCCGAGCGCGGGCGATTACAGCATCACGCAGCCTGTGGGACTCACCGGCGCAATCACGCCCGACTACCTCAGCGTGGTCGGCACGGTAGTGGGTAGCAAGGTGTACAACGGGACGTCCAGTGCACCGTTGACCGGCGGCACCTTGGTTGGTGTGGTCTCCGGTGATTCGGTGACGCTGATTCAATCCGGGACCTTTGCCTCGACGAGTGTAGGCAGCGGCATTGCGGTCACGGTGACCGACAGTCTGAGCGGCCCGAATGCGGCTGATTACAGCATCACGCAGCCAACTGGACTGACCGGAACGATCAGCCCTGCGACTTCAGGCACAACGCCAACCAGTCCGAGCGCCCCCATTCAGGCGGCGCAAATGGCGAGCACCGAGGTGCAGTCGACCTTCGCCTCGCCGCAGTTGGGCGGGGGCCCGCAGGCCATCAATGCCTCGCCCACCATCGTCGCGGTGAACGTGCCGAGCGGTGATGCGTCCGCTAGCTCGACCACGGACAGCTCGATTGCGAGTTCGATCACCGATAGCTCATCCGCGAGCAGCGGGTCCTCCTCGAGCGGAGGGTCATCCGCAACCGGCAATTCCTCCCCGGCGGTGACCAAGAAAGCAGTCGCGGTGAACGTGTCGATGAAAATCGGCGCGACCGGCACCTTGACCATCCAGGCCGGTGGCCTGCGTCTCCCCCAGAATTTGACCGTGGACAACCAGTAACATGACCAGCTTCAAGCCTCTCTGCCTCGCGGTGCTCACCGTGCTTGTGCCGCTCGCCGTCGCCGTGGCCGAGCCTCAAGTGACTCCGGACTCCGGCACCCTCTTGCAACAATTGAAGCCGGCACTGCCGCCCGCACCGGCCTCGCCGGTCACCGGATTGACGGTCGAGCGCGCGACGGGCGGGCCTTTGCCCGCCACCGAGGCGTTCACGGTCAAGAGCCTCACGCTCACCGGCAACACGCGTTTCGATTCAGCGACGCTGCACGCGCTGGTTGCGGACGCCGAGGGACAGAGCCTCAACTTGAGTCAGTTGGGCCAGGTCGCCGACCGCATCACCGACTACTACCACGCGCATCACTATCCGCTCGCCCGCGCCATCATCCCGGCGCAGTCGATCAAGGACGGCGCGGTGGTGATTCAAGTGCTCGAAGCGCGCTACGGCAAGGTCACGCTCGAGAACCAGAGCCGGGTCACCGACTCGCTGCTCGCCTCCACCCTGGCCCCTTTGAAGGTGGGTGAGGTCATCGAGCAGACCGAGATGGATCATGTGCTGCTGCTGCTCTCGGATATTCCGAAGATCGCGGTCAATGCGGTGATCAAGCCGGGCGAGGCGGTGGGCACCTCGGATCTCGATGTGACGACACTACCCGGGCCGCGCTGGAGCGGCATCGCCTCGATCGACGACTACGGCAACAAGTACACGGGGCGCACCCGCGGCGGGGCGACGGTGAGTCTGATAGATCCGTTCGATCACGGGGATTTTTTATCACTCGCCGGTTTGAGCTCGGGGGAGGATCTGAACTACGGCCGGCTTTCCTATGAGTCGACCTTGAACGGTGTCGGCACGCGCGTGGGCGGCGCGTTCTCCGCGCTGCACTACAAGCTCGGGAGCCCGCTCCAAGCGCTCGATGGGCATGGCACCGCGCAGGTCGCCAGCCTGTGGGCGAAGCAGCCGCTGATCCGCAGCCAAAGCACCGACCTGTACGCGCAGGTGCAGTACGACCGCCTCACGCTGCACGATGACTTGGATGCGAGCGCCACCAAGACCGACCGGCACCTCGATAACGGCACGGCGAGCCTCACCGGCGATGTGCGCGATGGGCTGCTCGCCGGGGCCGTGAGCACCGGCAATTTGAGTCTCACCTACGGCCGCGTCGACTTCGACAACGGTGCCGCAGAGATTGCCGACGGCGCCACGGTGCGCACCCAGGGCAGCTTCTTCAAATGGAACTTGAACCTCGCGCGGCTGCAAAAATTCAGCGCCGCCGATGGGCTGTACCTGTCCTTCGCCGCTCAGTGGACCCGCGACAACCTCGACTCCTCGCAGAAGATGATCGCCGGCGGCCCTTACACCGTGCGCGCCTATGACCTCGGCGTCCTCTCGGGCGACACCGGGGAACTCGGCACGGTCGAGTATCAGCGCGACTTGGGCACCGCCTGGCAGGGCCAGTGGCAAGCGTCGGCGTTCATCGACAGCGAACACATCACCGTCAACGAGACCCCGTGGGTGGCGGGACCCAACGGCGCCACCTTGACGGGCGCGGGCGTGGGCTTGGCCTGGGCCGGACCGCAGCAGTGGAGCGCCAAAACCTCCCTCGCCGCGCGCATCGGCGCGGTACCGTCCCTCGTCACCGATCCCTCCACGGTGCGCCTCTGGGTGGAGCTCAACAAAGCGTTCTGACGCTTGAACTCTCAGCGGGTCCGGGACCTTGCAACGGAGGGTCCGCAGTCCCAGACTGCTTTCGCATGAACATTCCCGCGGAGCCGACCGGATCCATCGACACCGCTCTTGCGCACACCAAGCGGTTGCTCGCGGTCAATCCGGGACTCGCAGCCGAACAGGCCGCCGAAATCTTGAAGGTCGCTCCGGGTCACCCGTTGGCACTGCTATTGCTGGGGTCGGCCCGGCGCATGCTCGGCAAAGCGGACGAGGCCTTGGCGATATTGCAACCCCTCGCCCTATCGCAGGCGAGATGGGCGGCCGCCCACTACGAGTTGGGGCTTGCGCTGGGGGACCTCGGGCAACCTGCCGCGTTGGCGGCGTTGCGTCGCGCGGTTGCACTGAAACCCGACCTGCCCGATGTCTGGCGGGCGATCGGCGATCACCTCACCCTGAGCGGGGATTTGCCGGGTGCCGACGCCGCCTACGCGCGGCACATCAAGGCCTCCACTCACGATCCGAAGCTTCTGACCGCCGCCTCCGCGCTGGTCGACGGGCGGATTGCCCAAGCCGAGGCGTTGCTGCGTACCCACCTCAAGACCACCCCGACGGACGTGGCGGCGATCCGCATGTTGGCGGAAGTCGCCGCCCGATTGGGACGTAACGCGGACGCCGAGGTGCTATTGGAACGATGTCTGGAGTTGGCGCCGAGTTTTCATCCGGCGCGGCATCAGTATGCCATCGTGCTGCAACGGCAGAACAAGGCCGCCGCCGCCCTTCGGCAACTCGACCAACTGGAGAAGATCGATCCGCGCAATCCCTCTTACCGAAATCTCAAGGCGGTGGTGCTGACCAAGATCGGCGACTACCGTGAATCCATCGAGATTTATGCCGAAGTGCTGGCTGTTCATCCAGAGAACTCCAAACTCTGGCTGATGTACGGACACACACTATCCACGGCGGGCCGGGAGCGGGAGGGGGTCGAGGCCTATCGAAAAAGCATCCTGCTGACGCCGCAGTTCGGCGAGGCCTATTGGAGTCTCGCCAACCTGAAGACTTTTCGCTTCAGCGACGAGGAAAAATGCGCCATGCGGGCCCAACTGTCGCGGACGGATTTGTCGGAAGAAGACCGCATCCATTTTGACTTTGCGCTGGGCAAGGCGCTCGAGGATGACGCCGACTACGCCGCGTCCTTCGGACACTACGCGAGCGGTAACCGGCTGCGCCGCTCCCGCCTGGAGTATGACGCCGGCGAGATGTCCGCATTCGTGCACGATTCGATCGAGCTGTTCTCGGAAGAGTTTTTCGCCAGCCGCGCAGGTTATGGGGCGCCGGCTGCGGATCCGATCTTCATCGTCGGTCTGCCGCGCTCAGGCTCCACCTTGATCGAGCAGATTCTTGCCAGCCATTCATGCGTGGAAGGGACCATGGAGTTGCCGGATATCCTGGCGATGGCCGGCGCTCTCGCCGGAAAGCGCAAGCCCACCGAGGCCGCGAAATATCCACGCGTGCTCGCCGATCTGGATGCCGAGAGCTGCCGTCGCCTGGGCGAGGGGTACATCCGCGACACGCGCATTCAGCGCAAGACCGCGAAGCCGTTGTTCATCGACAAAATGCCCAATAACTTCCTGCACATCGGCCTGATTCGTCTGGTGCTGCCCAATGCCCGGATCATCGATGCGCGCCGGCATCCCATGGCCTGCTGCTTTTCGACGTTCAAGCAGCATTTTGCGGAAGGCCATCGCTATTCCTACAGCCTCGAAGACTTGGGTAGGTACTACCGTGAGTACCTCAAGCTGATGGAACACTTCGAACGCGTCATACCCGGCAAAGTGCACCGGGTCATCCATGAGCGCCTGGTTGAGGATACCGAGACGGAAGTGCGGCGGCTCTTGTCCCATTGCGGCGGTAGGGGCCCGCTTGTCCTAAGCTGCAGTGAAGGCCGGCGTGGGCGCCATGCGGGCGGCGCGGCTCGCTGGTTTGGTGGCCCGGCAACGGCCAAAGGCTCTGCGCCGA
>Ga0209208_10009087_pt1 | contig 13115 bp, 8 predicted proteins | sample S1TSphfallax_3_FD_187694 | JGI IMG/M metagenome (GOLD analysis project Ga0209208, IMG submission 187694) | Host-associated microbial communities from peat moss isolated from Minnesota, USA - S1T2_Fd - Sphagnum fallax MG (SPAdes) (version 2) | ecosystem: Host-associated > Plants > Peat moss >...
CCCTTTTCTTTGAGCCCTTTCCCTAGACTAAAAATCAATGTTACACCCCCCCCTTTTTTTTTTGGTTGCCCTTTGTGACCATATTTAGAGGGTCATTATTGGTAAAGGAGAAGGGTCCATCTATCAACCCTTGCAGGATTTTTGGAGCCTGTAACCAGGCCTTGTGATTGGCACCTCAAATCCTGTAAGGGTCTAAACATAAACCCTTAACCTATGTAACCAGCCCCAACAAACGAAAAAGCCTGAAAAAAGAAGCCTTACAAAAAGACAAGAAAAAGAAGAAGTACAGTCCATAATGATGGACAAAGGTCCTATGACAGGTTGGCCGGGACCTTCCATGATTTGGAAGGTCCTGTGTCAGACTTCATTCCATAATTGATCTGAATTTGTTTAGGGTAAGGCCCTAGGCTGGTGGCATTACTGAAATCAGGGGCCTAGGAGTGGAGTCTAGCCCCCCTTTCAAGAACGACCCCTTCTATTGGCCTTAAGGAGTGGGGTCGAGCCCCACTTTCAACAACAACCCCTTCCAGTGACCTTAAGGAGTTGAGTCTAGCCTGCCTTTCAAGAACTACCCCTTCCATTGGCCTTAAGGAGTGGAGTCTAGGCCCCCTTTCAAGAATGACCCCTTCCATTGGCCTTAAGGAGTGGAGTCTAGCCCACCTTTCAAGAATGCCCCCTTCCATTGGCCTTAAGGAGTTGAGTCTCTAACCTGCCTTTCAAGAACAACTCCTTCCATTGGCCTTCAAGAGTGGAGTGTAGCCCACATTCCTTCCATTGGCCTTAAGGAGTTGAGTCTAGCCCACCTTTCAAGAATGACCCCTTCCATTGACCTTAAGGAGTTGAGTCTAGCCCACCTTTCAAAAATGACCCCTTCCATTGGCCTTACCCCTTGCAAGCTTTTCAAGAATGTGCTCTTACCCATGGGCCTCACCGATCATAAATCACAAGGCCAACATTATGATGAGCCTAAAGATTACCTAGATCACAAGGCTGAGGAGTGAGAGGCACCTACAAGAGGCCAAGTAGGTGTGAGAGACCTCTAGTAGGTGTAGGGCGCCTCTTAGTTTAGAGGAGAAATTAATCACAAATATAAGGTGCCCTCCAAATATACTAGGAAATTTCTCCTAGGTCCTTAGTTTTGGGACCTCCCTCAACCCAATTATTACTTATGGAATTTGGTTCCCTTTAATGTACAAACTTGCTTCATGCCCCCCAGCCAAAAATAAATAAAATAAATAATAAATAATAATAAGTAAATAAATAAATAAATAAATCTGAGTATAACTAGTTAACCTGCCCATGACAAAGTACCTCTTCTACCTGACATGTATATTGCTGCATAGAAATAAACATGTTCAAAAGGACTAGCACAACATGAAAAAAGCTAAAGCCAATGTGTGAACCAAACAAAGACAGCAAAAATGAAAAGAGAGCCTGCCAAAAAGCATGTGAACTTGGCTGGGTTGGTGATAAATGTGTTGTAAATAAATACATAATGTAACACCGAAGAAGCCCAGCAGGTTTGATTGACACTTTTGATGCCAAATATTTAATATATTTTCTTCTAAGATTCCAGCATATAACCATTTTTAAGGGAATTATTAAGAAGCATTTTTATACTTGTTAAGTATATACATACTTGAATAAATTCTCAAAAATATTTGATTTTTTTTTTCCCTCATAATTATGTAGTGTGGAACCTGCTAGGTTTAGGGTTATCTAAACTGAGGTGTAGAAACTAAATAGCCTTTAGCTAGTTATGAACTAGATTTTCGACAATCTTTTTTTGGATAAATTGCAAGATTTCTCTATTGGGTTCTAGCATGTAGCCAAAAATGTGAATGATTCTTCATAAAAAAAAATTTACTTTCATATAACCAAATTTAGCTAAATCTTGTTATAGATGATTGCTAGTTTGGCTACATCACAAAATTGGAAAAAAAAAAAGACCTCCCATTCCCAGTCCTCCTCATACAAGATCATCACCTAAGTTAACACTCCCACAGAGTCCTCAAATCCATCATAATGGAACCAAAGCAAACCTCCTCTCTCATGGTATAATAAATGTATGCACTACTACAAGTGACATATACTACCACTACTTCATTCAACAAACAAAAACAAAACCAGCCAGATTCTTTCAAGTTTTTTCACTAGAGATTGCAAGATGCTCAATGGAACACGCACGCACGCACGCAAGCACATCACCACCAGCCAGAATTGCAACACACATAATAGCTTAGCTAGCTAGCTGCACATGTGGGTGGTGATTGTCCAAGCTTTTTTTTTAATTTATTATCCTGGACCAAGAGAGTGGCAGATATGCCACAACAGCTTTGGCCTGTGGGTTTTTTTTCTGCTCTAGGTAGGAGCAAAGAAGCTCTCTCACCCTTGGGGAGTGTTCTTGTGGTTTGCCTCTATTTCTTTCTCGTTGTTGGGATGGTGGGGGTGTTGGAAGGTGTGCAGTTTTATGTGGTAAATAATAGGAATCTGTGCACCCATTCCAAGATCTGAAAGTGGGTGCTGGTTTCTTTTGTTGGCAAGTATTTGTTGAAGAAGAAGAAGAAGAAGAAGAAGCTGCAAATTAGTTATGATTTGCAAAATTGTTGTAGTATTTCTGTAGTTGGGATTGTGTGGCACTGAAATGTGTGCAATTTTGGGTTTGTGGGTGTTTGAGAATAGCTGAAGATTTGAACTAGAGGACGACCAGTCCTCCTGACTAGGACAGTAGAGCGAGAGAGAGAGAGAGAGAGAGAGAGAGAGAGAGAGAGAGTGTGTGTGTGTGTGTGTGTGTGCAGAGTTGGGGTTTTGGGTGATGAGAGAATGAGATTGTCATGGAGAAAGCGTGGAATAGAAGCAGTAGCAGCAGTGTGGTGGGTGTTGTTGTTGCAGCAGCAGCAGCAGCAGGTGGAGGAGGAGGAGGAGGAGGAGATGCAAGAGTGGAGGAGTTCATAAACCCCACGCCTTTGGCATCTCGCTGTGGCAAGCCCTGTGGTAGTAGCAGCAGTGAAGCTCTGCGGTCTCCATGGATTCAGAGGCTTATTCCTGGCCTCCTTGGAGATTTAGGTTTGCCTTGCCTCGGTCCTGAAGATGATGGAACTGACTCTCAATCTCATGGGGAGGTTCAAGCTCAAGGTCTCCCTCAAGGGGAGTCTCAAGCTCAATCCCAAGCTCAAGCTCAGGGGCAGCTTCAAGATGAGGCTCTGGGTAAGGCAGGAGGTCAGGGACAGGATAAGCTGCAACCTAGGGATGGGGTGCAAGACGAGGAGGCAACTCCACTGTTGCTGGAAGGAACTAAGGAACAGAAGGAGGTTGAGGAAGAAGGACAAGGGCAACAAAGTCACTGTAGTAGTGATTGGAGGGAAGCAGTGGCTATTGTGGAAGAGACTGGTAAAGAAGAACCTAGGGTTTCCAGGAGCTCTACAGTGCAATTGCAGAGTGGGCAGGATGTGGTTGAAGATACGAGAAGAGGTGGTGCTGGTGCTCATGAGAGAGGATCAGATGAAGCAGGAAGTGTGGCACATGTTGCTGTGCAAAGAGAGATAAGAGGGAATAGGGCTACACATGGTACTACACACATATCTTCTCAGGTAGATGGGCATGCAGGCATGGCTGGCAAAATCTCACAAAGCTTTTGCAGAGTTACTCCCCAGCGGTGCTGCTTGAAGCCTCCTCTGTCACCTCTGAATCCCCCCCAATTTCCAGGGCCTCCTGATGGGTCTGGCACACTAGGGTTACAGCTGAGTTCCTCTCCTGCATGTTCAGACTTGATGGTGTCAGGACCAAGTGAAGATATTCCTGAAAGGGCACTAGGGTTAAGGGACTCTCCATTGGATTGTAGTCAATCTAATGCAGGATTTCATCATCCTGCTGCGAGCTCTCCTGTTTTACCTTACCAACAGCAGCAGGGAAGGGAACAACAATCTCATGCCAGCATTAGTAGACCAGTCTTGCTGGAAGGGATACATCCTCAAAGTGGACAAGCTTTCAGAGGCCCACACAGGGTATCATCATCTGGCATGGGCACATCAGGGATGATGATGAGCTCAGCAGCTGTTGGAGTCACTCAGTTGATTCAATTTCAGAAATGTAAACAGGAAGCCAGATTCAGTGTGGGGGGGACAAGTTATGACAGTCCAAATAGAGTAGGTTCTTCTACTACAAAGGTGACTGAACTCATTATCAAAGAGAAAGATGCAAGCTCATTAATAAGGCCACCTTCTCTTCCACCACTCTCACTGTTCAAACCTTTCAAGCATGTCACAGAGCAGCAGCAGCAGGAGTGCCGCCAAGGTAAAGGAAAGGTAGATGAAAGGGTGTCTCTACTTAGACCACTGTTTAATCCCCTGACTTACTTGGGGATCAATGATGTTGAAAGGGATGGGATTGCAGGAGGCTGTTTGACAGAGAAATCGGATAAGCATGCACCTATGTTGACACCTTTATATGAACCATTCAAACATCATGTCAGCAGCAGATACAGTCATGATTCCAGAGCCGACAAGCAAATTCTTGCTGAGAAATCCTTGATTCTGACTCCCATTTTTACTCCTTTCAAATGCCCCAAGGACCGTCATATTCAACTGTCCAATGAACCTTCACAATGCTCATCAAAGACATCAAGTCTTCCTCCCAATCTCGTTGCTTCCTTGGAGCTGGATACTTATGATTCTGTTGATGGAAGAGAAGGCAGATCAGGCCAAAACAGTGACACAGATTCTAAAAGAAACAGAGGCTCCTCCTCATCAGTGTATGCATTGCAGCTGTCATATAATTCTAGCCCTACAATTATTCCACCGGCTGATCAACAGAACCAACTCCTGCAGGGGCATCATGGGGAGAGAGGTGTGAGATCATTAAAGTTTGATGTTGGTTGTTATACTCCGCATGTGCCCACAGCTACTTCAAGAGGGAAGCAGCTGTCAAATGAGGACTGCCCTCCACCAAACCCTCCACACAGAACAACAGCTTCCAAAAGTGCGTTTGACAACAGATCCCAAGTTGTCAAAGATTTGTCTACTGCACAGTTACTTGAATTGGCAAAAGGCTCCTCCTCCACACAAGGCACTGGGAGCCATGTCAGAGGTAACAATTGTTGTTGCTTGGATCATGATTCATTCATTCATACATGGCAAGGTTTGTTTTGAGAGTAGTTAGATTCAATTGTTTCATTATGTAACAGTAGAGGTCATTGTGCAAGGGTCCAATCTGGGTGCAAATGATTCTCACTCATAGTTGTGAGGGCAAGAAGCCTTTGAGGGTGGGTAATCCTTTTGTGCCAGCATTTCTGAAATGGAATGGAATGGGTTGGAATTTGTTCAACAGGACCTGTAGGTCAACCACACATTCACCTCAATAACCAGGTATGGTTCCTTCTCCATGTCCACCATTGTAGGTTACATTCAGTGGTGTTCTTTGTGGTAGGACCCATGCTTCAGTATGGTCTCCAATATATGTTGCTAAGCCAGCAAGATTCTGGGCAGTGGGATGAAGTTGATATAAGTTCTGAAATGCATTTTCCTTGTATTGTCTTCCATTCTGCTCTCCTCATTTTGTAGTTTTATGTTGGGTCTGGGTGGAATGGAATGCAGTTGGATGGGCCAGTCAGAGATCCAAGAGGTTTCTATTTTCCTGTAAGTGAGGGAATCTGTGGTTCAAATCCGCGTGTTGCTGTAGGCAACAACAGCGCTGCTGCTGGCCAGTATGCTCCACTCTTTCAGCCAGCTTCATCCAGTGGCCATACTGTGGCAAACAATCACTTGTGCCCAGCTACTCAACAGCCTGCTGTCTACAGGGGAGGATCTCGAGTTAGTGTTGGACCTCATGGAGAGGCAGCAGATTTACAAAGACAACATTTGCAAAGAAGAATGGGTGGCACAATGGAATTTGTGAGCGCAGAGAGAGAGACAGGCATTGCAAAAAGGAAGGGACAACCAGATGGGAGGATAGGTGAGAATTCGCAGCAACAACTTGAAGATGGGCATGATGGGGCTCTCCTCAAGAAACGTACTCAGGACTCTCCAAGAGCATTTGACTCAGATCCTTCCTCAACATTTTCCAGTGTGCTTGCCAGTACCCCACCTAAGGGAGAAGAAGAGCATATTGAAGAGAAGTTGCAATATCCAGCTCAGTCCCAGGGATGGCTTCAACATTGGATGCCCTTGTCAAACCATGGATCTGATTCAGTGAAACCAGAGGCTTCTCTCCCAGATGCTTCTAGATTGCATGTTGATGGGAAATCAGAGCATGATCATCAGGAGTTGCAGAGAAACAACTCCACAACTGAGGCAAACCGGCCCATATTTAGGGAGCAGGAAAATCCTAATGTGGATGGAAGCTCAGGTTCAAACCCAAGAAGGCCGAGTGTATTTGGTCCAGGAATCCCAAGTGTGGCTGCATTGGCACTGTTGGGCACAGCAACTAGGACCACCATACCTTGACAATTCTGGCAGGTCAGAAAGAAAGGCCACAATCTTCTTACCATCATGAGACTTGTCCAGTGCTGCAATTCCTTTCAGGCCTAACCTGAAGAAAGCTTGCCTCCACAAGTAGAAGTTCAGGTCCCTTGCATGGCTGGGATTTCTCTAGCACAGAAGAAGACTCAACCTAGGTTTGCTTTTGGCCACCATCTACTTTCAAGGTAACCCTCCTCCTTCTGGTTCTAGGGCTGTTTTTGCATCTCATCAGAGTTCTTGAGCTTTGTGAAGGTTATCTTTTTGCTCATAGATGTTTTGAAACTGGAAGGAAATGCTGGCTAGAATTAAATGAAGGGGGTGTTGTAGAAGTGCATTTATAGTCTGAACTTTGTTGGTTCAGCATAGATGAGGGTTGCTTTTTTAAATGTCTGAATATCTGCTTTGTATGCAGGTCATGTTTTGCGTAAAGATTCAGATCAAGAACTTAAAATGTTAATTTTGCTTTCAAGTCTATGGTGGAACAGCTGAATCTACAGCAGGTTATTGCAATTTCGGCAGAATGCAGGAAATGCTAGATGTAATATTCTATTCTTCTAGATAGGTCTAGGGCCATGTTTTGCCACAGGAAAAAAGGTGGCTCATGGTTGCTGCCACAAAGTATTGGACGGAGGTAAACCATTCCCTTTGATCTGTAGCTTGGCTATCCTTATTGTTGAGTCATGCCTCAAGCGATTCCTTCCCACTGGTTGGAATCACTTTCAGCATTGCATCTCGTGCACTGAATTAGTGCTATGGGTACATACTACTAGTGGAATCATGAAGAGGTAAAGAGTAGGCAACAAATTTCAGAATCTCTGTGACTAATGTCCGAGTTGAGGCTTCTCTGTAGCAGTTTAGACATTGACGTAGGCTACTCATTTATCTATTTCCTTTCAGTGTGCTAAAGTTCAAGGTCTACAACTTTTTGCATTAGATGCTTAATGTGTACGCCCATTGCACTTGTATTCACAACTCTCAAATGGCATCTCTTTTGCTATTATAGATGCTCCCTCGAGCAAACTTGTTTCTCCTTTGCAACTCCCTAGTCATTGTCACCATCCTCACAAGTTTATTATTTTTGTCAAAATCCATGATGCTTGTTTCACATTGGAGGGAACAACCCATGTCATCCCGCACTTTGAAGGTATTATTTATCTTCCAGACTAGGAAGAAAAATGGCCAATTTACAATTTTGGGAGCAATAAGGTGATGAGCCGATTTGTAGAATCATTCTCAAAATATTGTTCGGATTATGGACTTGTAAGACTTCAGTTTCAAAACTACACCCATAAGGTATACAATTGTGCTATGGTACAAGACATGTCATTGACCATTGCCCAAGCTCTGAAACCAACTACCTAGAGCAACCATATGGATAACCAACAACCATCAAAACAATAACACAAAAAATTCATGGACATTGTGAACATCAATGCAACTCAAAATGCATTATTAATTCGTTGGGAGTACAAAGAAAATGCTTGGATTTATCTTACAAATGAGATACGCATGCAAATGACCCCATTCTTATGTTGTTATGTGCAAAAACCCAACAAGGCATTCACCAAGTTAAAAACTAAGTATGTGCACTATGTGGGAAAACATTCCCAAACCCAAAGATCTTTAAAGGAATCACGAGCCATAAAAATAAGTCTTGGAAATTTGTAGGTGTCGGTTAATCGTGGCAAATTCTAGACACAAAACTCATTATATGTGTTCCCCTTGGAAATGGCAAGAATATCTAAACATGCTAACTCATAAAATCCAAATTCTTGTAGTGGTGATAACAAATTTTGCATGGGGATGAACACTCCAAGAGCTAGAGCATTTGCAAGAACCATCTTCAAAGCACAGGAGTTGTGGAACAAGCTAGGCTACAAAATGAAGGACTGAAACAAAGTAATGTGAACTGTTGCATGCATGATATACCATAAATAATGATCATGGAAGAGTTGTAAAATAGTGGGACTATTAGATCAAGGTTGAGAGGGAATAGGCTTACACCTTAATTCCTTGAAAGATGAGACAAAGCCAGCAATTTAAATAGAGCCCAAAATATCCACATTACATACATTTGCATGGGAAGAGTTTGTGATTGGCTTGGAGACTTGAAGACATCTACACATTTTGATGTCCAAAATGGTGAATCGGCAACGGTAAAAGCAATGTGGGCAACCATAGATGTCATTTTTCACATGGTGAATGGTGAATGGCAATAGTGTAGCGAACAAGGGGTGTAAGGACTTGATGTTTCACATGGTGAAATGGTGAATGGTTATGATGCAAAGAAATTTAATAGAGGTGTTGGGGAAGGAATTTCAAAGGGGGAGGATGCAGCAACCCATCACAACATATTCAAATCCAAGAAGTACAAGGGAGGGAGTAGGCACCAAGAAATAACACCATCTCCACTATCAAAAATATCCAAGTGACACCAAGTAGACCTAAAACAGTCCTGCATCTTAGTATGTTTGTTACTTTATCTAGTATCTTGTGCTTATTCAAAGCACACCAAGAAACCATACCAACCTCAACCATAGAGGTCCAAGCTAACTCAAAAAATCTTGGTAGCAAAATGCACACCATCAAAGTGAAGGTGGCATCTCTTAGCCCAAATGTAGCACAGCAAAAAAACTCCTAAAATGTCAAGTAATTGTCTCTTGTAGGAAAAGCCACCTAGGTGATATCTTGGGGTAGAGGAAGGTTCCTTCTCCTCATTGCAACCAATCACATCCCCAAGCAACAAGTGTGGCTAGGAGTTGATGAAAGTTCCCGGAGCTCAACTTGTTGAAAAACCTCCCATTCTAATGATACTTTGGGACAATCCAAGAAACAATGTTGAAAGATTTCCAATTGGATCTGAGAAGTGCAAGTAGGACAATGGGGGTCCACCCTCATGCATTTGAGCCAAGAGCTCGTACCAAGTATCGTTGTTAAGTGTGAGCTATAAGAGTTGAGACCTTCATAGGCTTTGAGTTATGCCAAAGTGTATCAAGAACTTGTTTGGGGTAACCCTCACCAAGATCCAAGTTTTGAACATAAGTGAACATCGTGGATTACCTCAAATGCCTTGCCCTAGTATTGGTGATGTAACCCCCCTTGGCAACATAACCAAAATAAAAAAGGGCATCGCCCAATGAGGCAATAGGATCCCATTGCCATTCACCAAGGTCCCAAGGCAAACTCTCGATGCATCCCACATCAAAAAGCTAGATGAGAAAATTAGATTTAAGGTTGGAGTCAAGAGAGGGTAGCTTGAAAGGGCTAATATAATATGTTTCTTGCACTAGAACCTGAACTAGTTTGAGATTGCAGGAGCTCAATTGGAGGTCAATTGGAGAGTTTGGAACCCTAGAAAGCTGGTCTACAACACTTGTGCTCTTGAGGTTCAAAACCATGTGAGACACCCCTTGCTTTCATATGATAAAGTAACAAACATACTAAAACAAGGGGTGTGTCACACAACTGTGGCCTTGCCATTTACATTAAAAACTTAGTATCTTCAGGCAAAAGAAGAATTATGAAAACTCAAATATTTCACCATTGCAAAAATATAATCTTCAAAAAATCCTCTAAAAGAAACCAAAATCCTTCAAGATATTATAACTCTATAATAACTAATCTCAAGTTTCAACACAAGCCAAAATCCTCATATTTCAAAAATCCTCATATAAAAATAGACCTATTATTATTACCTAGCTAGGGGCCAAAATCCCTTAAGCTACTATACTCTATAATGAATCTAAACACAATAAAGGGCAATATCATCTGCAAAGGAATGATCATGAAGAATTCCACCACTTGGCAACATGAATCCCTGGACATATTCAAGAATATCAGTGGCCAAAATAAAATAGGTATGGGTACAAAGGGGGCAGCCTTGTCAAAAAAAAATTTACAAACGTCCTCTCTATATTTTTGGCTAAACATACTTTTCAACCATGTATAGAAATCTGGTAATTTTTTTATTTTGAAAAATTGGTCGAATTATGGCTATTGAAACTCTAAAAAAAGATGGTGATTTTGGCACTTCTAATTTTTAAAATATCTTTTTGGCTATATATATAGCCCAACTAAAAAATTTAAAAAAAATTTAAAAAAACAAAAAAACAAAAAAAAACTTGCCATGACACGAGTCAAGATTGTGGTCATAAACTCCCAACTCCTGAATTCACCACTCCCTCTTGCTTTTTTGGTTTGTCTATTTGGCTTCAAGCTATTCAATGCCCAAAATCACCTTGAGCTTTATATCGGCCACCTGTTGAGCAGCCCGACTGAAAAAAACCTCAAGAGCACACGTGGTGTAGCCCAGCTTTCTAGGGTTCCTAACTTCTAGGGTTTGTATTATTGACTACTTACATGGATGTGCCTTTTATGGCTTTTAATATTTAGACAAGTTAACTGATAATAACTGACAATGAAATCAAATAAACTTGTAGAATTTATTTTTATTTATTTTTAATTATAATTTTTTTTAAAAATAAAAATCTCTGCATAATTTCACTCACTCTTATAAGTTATGACAATATCATCATAAGTACACTTGCTGTATATCATGGGAAAATAAGTATTTCAAAAAAAGAGAGAAAAAAAAATGATTTGTTTAAGATTTTTTTTTCTTTTTTTCTTTTTTTTGGGTCAATGTGGAAAGCGGTCAGGCTATGGTATATTGTGGACAATACCAGTGTTTTTTTTTTCACTTGTGAATTTTCGCCAAATTTCGACCTTCAAAATATTATTTTGACCTATACAAAAGGGTACTTCTCATGGAAAAAATTACCCAAATTCGCCAGATTTCTTTTTCATAAAAAAAAATCAATTTGCCAAAGTTGTATGATAAGTTTCAGTCAATTTTTTGTTATAGCCAAATCCACAGAAAGATTCAGCCCAAATGTGGCTACATGCTAAATATGAAAGTACATTTTGTTAAACATCTTTTTTTCTATATTTTTGGCTACTCTAACTTGAACCGAGTATCTATAGGAAGAAATCTGGCGATTTCTCCTAGAGTTTTGGTCTAATTTTGGCTATTGAAAATCTCCCCCAAAAAACACTTGATTTTAATAGCAGTTTTTTTTTAAATAATATAAAATATTTTAAAATTTTGGCTATTGAGAGCCAGCCAAAAAAAAATGGCAGATTAGGGACTTCTTCTGCTATTCTCTGGTGGACAAAAAGTTGGGCAAAGGATCGATGGTGAGGGAAGAAGAAAGAGGGCAGCAGTATGTGCGCACACATGGCGGCGTATGCACGTCCATGCGCATGTCCATCGACAGCTGCCAGATTAACCCCAACGTCCCTCCAAGCTCACACTCTCATGGATGCATGAAGCTCTCCACAGTTGTTGTTGATCCTTCATAACTGCCCTTGCTCCACTTCATTACCCTCAAAATCATATCTTCACAAACAATCGCACTAGTAGTACTCCTCCCTTGCATTTGCTCATCTCTCACAATACTAGGTGTACACTACACACTGTAGTCCTTTGCTCGCAATCACCAGTACTGATCCTGTAGTTGCTCCTCTTGCTTGATTGATCGCTCCAATACTAGTACCGGCTCTCAGATCTATTCGATTTCCAGTAGCTCTAGTATTGGTGTTTAATTCATAGCTACACTGCATTTTGGATAAATTGATACTCTTGAAGGATTTATATTGCAAAGTCTGCGGGAAATAGTTAATTAAAATAATATGGCGGCTTCTGCAATTACTAGCGCGGTGATGACGAGCCAGAGCTTGTGTAGCTTGCAGACCGTAGCTCATGGGCCTTCCGTGACTTCTTCCTCCTGCAGCACCAGCAGTGGTTCGCAAGTGTCGGCGAGTAATGCTCCTTTCCTTGGAGGTTTGCAGCTGAGGAGGAATGCGGTTGCATCAAGACGTGCTTCATCGACCCAGCAGGAATTACGGAGGAGCCGGCTGGCAGCTCTCCATGTGTCCGCGAAGAAGAATGATACTCCTCTCGTAAGTTGTAAATTTGCAATTGAGTTGATCAACATGTCCTTGCTAGCATATTTGTGTGTGTGTGTGCGTGCAGCTCATGAATATGTAGCTCTTTTTCTAACCCATTTTCTGAGAGCACACATGCAACGTCAAGTTTTGATCTGTTTCGCTGGGATCTAGTAGAACTATACATGTATTCAAGAGATCTTGCAAAACTAAATGGTAGAATCGATGCAATATTTATATTATTATTATTACTACTGATTTGCTTACAAATATCGTTAATGTGATTTATAAGTGATCATCGTTGAATCCGTTTCGGGTGTTGTCTCGATACTACTTACTGCAGTCAAGCACGAAGGTGGACGTGGAGGAGAAAAGCGACGAGCCTCTTCGTATTTTCGAGGGTTCACCAGTTGAGAAATTTTTCCGACCTGAGAGCGAGCGGCGTCCCGAGGCCGGCAATACGGATCCAAGCAGTGTCATGAAATTTGACGGACCTGCACCCGAGACCATCAACAGCCGCCTTGCTATGTTGGGCCTGACCTGGGCTTTAATATCCGAAGTCGTCACAGGCCAGAGCTTGATCCAGCAGGTAAGCAGGGCGGAAAATTTTGGTCACGATCTGGGCAGGTACTCGTCAATTGGGTCACATTCTAGACAAATACTGGTCAATTCGGTCACAATCTAAGTACTGGTCAATCTGGACAACAAGTAGGG
>Ga0209208_10009088_pt1 | contig 13115 bp, 6 predicted proteins | sample S1TSphfallax_3_FD_187694 | JGI IMG/M metagenome (GOLD analysis project Ga0209208, IMG submission 187694) | Host-associated microbial communities from peat moss isolated from Minnesota, USA - S1T2_Fd - Sphagnum fallax MG (SPAdes) (version 2) | ecosystem: Host-associated > Plants > Peat moss >...
CAAGAATCACATTGTGGCCAACAATCGACCAAATTAACCTAAAAACAACAATTGTTTCAATTCATCTTATACATGAAACATGACAATATTGTCATGTATGACGCATTTTTTTAGAATTGGAACAAGTCTAATATATTTTATGATGCAATTTTCATTACATTTTGCATCAATTTGGCATTCAACAACAAAATTCAATGGCCAAATCTCTAGGAATGAATGACTTTTGGCACGTAGATCCTTGAGTTCTAGGGTTGTATTGGATTCATTGATGGGACATTCATTGATATCCGAAAATCTTGGAATAATGTTGCCCATGGGTCATGGTTCAATGGGTAGAAAAAGATGTATTATGCGAATAGCACGATGGTTGTGAACCATGATGGATTATTCATTTACTTGGATGTTGGCTACCCAAGCTCATTTCATGATGTCACCATCCTACACCAGTCAAATCTATACAAATATTGACACCAATTTTTTATGCATACTAATGAGTATTTTGAGTATATACTAGGGGACCCAAGTTATTTAGGTGAGGACATGTTTGTTATGTGTCAATTTGGGAGGCATGAACTTACCCTTGGGCATGAGCAAAATGAAATCAATGCTTACAACAAGATGCATGTTGGTTATAAGGTGAAAATGGAATGGGGGATTGGGGGTTAAAATAGAAATGGAGATGATTAATGAAGCATTTTAATTTCACAAAATCCAAATACAGTCATTTATTTTGTGTAGTGGTGATCCTTACAAATTTTCTACACAAATGTCAAATGGACTTCCCATATGAAATCATCAACAACCAAATTGAAAACCTAGCTTATTATGGCTAGGATGGAGATTACTAACTATAGGTCTAAAACCTTTTTATCCTTTTCTTCAATTTATGCATTTGTTAAAATTCCCATATCCCTAACCATTTTGAGATTGTTAAGTCTATTTTATTTTTTTTCTTTAGGCTAACTTCCATCTTGGCTTTGATAAAGGTTTTTTGATCCTCGTTGCTCACATGCATCTCCCAAGCCATGGTGGTAAAACTTGCGGATTGTGATTATAGCACTTCACCCTACATTTATGGCCTCCCACTTGATGTGCTTACAACAAAAATAAGGAGATAATTAGATGATGGAGTAGGAGATGGAATAGAACTTGGAATAGATGGTTCTTATAAAAGGTCATTGAATGCAAGAGGGGTAAATGGGGGACATGATGTATCTTGTCAATCACATTCTATCACCTTCTCATGACATTCCAAGTGGCATGTCCATCCATGGTCTTTAATTGGGCCAAGACCTAGTCGATTTGCAACACCACTTTCTTGAACCCTTCCTCATTGCTTGTGCATGTCCTTAATTCCTTCAATGCATCTTGACTATGATCCTTCAATGTGTCCTCTTGGCACATTGAATTATCAAGATATGTTTATTTGTATTCACCATAAATCGTTTTCCACATAAGGTTCAATATCAATTGGGTGATTTATTTCTTATCTATAGAATATATACCAAAATGCCAATGATAGTTGGCCACCATGGTGCCAAGATGGAAAGATTCCACAATGGCCTCTTATTGTTTTTCCTTCTTAACCATTTTCACTTTCGATTGGGCGTTTCTGATCAAACCAAAAAGGTCTAAGGAGGTTTGAAGGATCAAGGAGGCTATTTGTTAGAAAGGATATTTAGTTAATGGTCATCATCATCATCACAACATCAACAATGTCATCATCATCACACCATGATCAATACCATCATCCATCAACAATATCATCACTATCATGACCACCACCACCATCATCACCATCATAGTGAGAAAACCAAGATTTTGAGTAATAAGAGCTCACATCCTTGATCTACAAATGGTTTATTTGGTGTATTAAACCTATAAGACATTTCGTTGCATTAAATCATCCATGTGACAACCATATCATGATGAATTCATGTATCTAGATATTTTTTTTTTAAAGTCTAGATTTCTCAAGTAGACTACTTGGAAGGGAAGAAAGACAATTGAGAACACTAAAACCCCACTTTTTTTTAATTAGATAATTGCACATATACATAATATCAACCTATGAATATCATAGGTTGCTTCAGAATTAATACATAATAATAATGCCCATAATGATGATGATGTTGATGACGGTATTAAATTATCAAAATATTAATTTTTTGTGCTTATGCAATTTCACATCTTTAAGATCTCAAATTTTTAGACCTTTATGTGAAGGATTACTTTAAGAGAATCACCAAGGCCCATACGTAATCTTCATATACAAAAACAAAATTCAAAGGATCATAAATTGATCAAAGACATAAATTCTAAATTTGTCAAAATGAGAAAACATTGTTATTTTTTGGAAATAAGAGTGTAGTCAAGACTTGGGTGCAATCGTAAAATGGTGGCCATGAATGCTAAATGAGAATCATGAACCATGGGAAAACCTTAAACCAACACCATACATATGTGGTAATTTGTGAACACGCATTGTTTAATTGCCAATTTGTGATGCCAAGAAACTCACATTGACATATCATTTGATTTGGGACTTCAATTAAGATTCTAGATCTTTGGGACCTTGATTAACCTTGTATGTCTTTATCCTCTTGAATGCATGACAATGTGAGCTAGTAACATATTTTTCAAGTTGGTATTAAAAATGTTCAAAAGGAAACATGTAAGATGAAACATTAGATTTTTTATTTTTGTCATGTTTCAATTTCCAAACAAGCAATTAGTCAAGTAATGTTTTTTCTTAACATGTATGAATGTTGTTGGAAAGAAAAGGTCATTCTTCAATTTATGTGATTGTATTGTGGAACAAAATATGAACATTTGACTACAAAACATATTGGCTTGTGATTGGTCTAATTGAATTCAACAACTTTTTAAATATATAGTTGAGGGGTTTGCATTTATTCATAATATGTGATCAATATGAATACTATAAATTGTTGTGATTTCTCTAAATTGAAGTTCATTAAATAATGATTCAAAATCATTTAAAGATCTTTTGGTTTTGTTGAATTATCATAAGCATGTCAATGTTGAAATAACCAATTATTACCATTGGACATGACATTGACATTATGTCCAAAAGCTTTTTTAAATGAATTATGAATGTTGAAGGTTTGTACATGGATATTACATCAATAATTTTCTTGTGTCTACATTGAATGTTGTTGCATAATAATACATGAACCAAAATGGTAAATGTTTCATACAATAATAATGTTATGAAATTAAATTTATCTTGAAATTCTTGTTATGTTTGGGTGGTTGTTTCTACTCCATTTTTTTGTTGAGCATTCCTAATTTGTTGTCATCCTTCAAATCTCTAGGCTGAAGATGAAACAAAAGATGAACAAAGATAATGGATGAAAAAATGAATGAGCTATTTCTCCCAATTATTCATTGCAAAATTTTCTTGAAACAAAAAAAAAATTAAGAGTTTTGCTCCCAATTCTCTCCATCAAAAGAGAATAATATTTCACTAAAATCACCACATGAAAATCATTGTGATTTTACTATTCCTCTTCATGAGATTTCACTATAATCCATTGAGATTCCATTGTTCTTGTTTCATTGTGACTTCAAAAAAATGCATGAAATCACAATTCCATGAAAATATGTCCTTTACAAAAATTTCATTGGAAAAAAAACAATCAAGGGATGCTACTCCAACTTATCTCGATCACATGAAAAGCTTTGAATTACCTCTACCACTCACACCATTGTGCAGTCCTTTGGCCTCTATTGCACACACTAAAGTGCTTCCTTGAAACCAAAACATGCACAACCTTAGAAGAATGTAGTCCTTAGAAGTTGTTCGAACTCTCTTTCTTGTTGTAAATAAATCAAACCTTTCAAACCTCAAACCAAATTAGGTTTTTGCCACAAAAATTGAAAAAATAAAATTGTATTTGATCATATATCTCCACGAAAACATTGAAAAGAAACATTGTTCCAACACCCACAAATTGCACACAAATGACAAAACAAGCAATTTTTTTAGTATTGCATGTAGACAAATTGCAAATCACCTCAGATATAACATATAAGGTGAAACTTGTTTGACCCTTGGTTTGGGTGGAAAATCAAGTTTCATTTTAATTTTTTTTCTTTTGGGTGAAAGCACATTAGACAATCCATCTTTTGGTGTCACATTACAATTTTCACAAGAGGATGTTAAGCTTGAGGTCTATACAACTTTGAAACTATGATAAAATGTTGGAAATGAGTCAATTTTTAATATGGCATACAAGTAGAAAGTAGTTAAAAAAAAGGAAAAATAATGGTATTATGAATTGAAAATGAACTTTCTAAATGAAGGCAATATCATTGTCATACATGATTTGTGTTATGAATTCATAAATGCATTATGACCTCTACCAATGGATGATTTTTTTTTGGGTGGAATGGTATCATGAATGTAAATCTAAAATGGACTAATTCACTAAAAAATAAATATTTAAAAATTAATGGAAATGTGTGAGCCAAATGTTGAATTTAGTCTTTGGAAAATCACATATTGATTAATTTTAAATTACATTTCAAAACACTAATAATACATAGGATTCTCGATGGAAGATTTTTTTGAAATCCACAAATTATTAATTTTAAGGTGAATGACTACATTTTGATATAATAGCTTTAAATTTACACTATGAACATGATGTCATGGACACCACATCCACCACTTTTGGTCCACCTTAATGTGTTTTCACCCATAAGTACATTACCCTATTCCTTTTAGTTCTTGCCTAAGTTATAGTATTATTGCCCCTTTTGCTTCTAAAGATGTGGCCACCACAAAAATTAATGACCTTGTAATTTCTAACCTTATTCAAGTCCTAGATAAAAAAAGGAAAAAGAAGGTTAAGTGGGAAGTGGAAAGACTTTTCCAAAATGCATGGGTAGCCAAATTCCCATGATATAAGTCTGTATCAAAAGAAGATGATAAGTTCCACCATGTGAGATGTAAGATTTGCATTATTGTCACCAAGAGAAACTATTGGTGCCAAAATTGGATGGCTTCAATAAGCATAATGGAAGTGTTAGCGACAAAATTTTACATCATTAATGGGTTCCTATCCTACACCATTAATACAAACACCATGTATCCTTATTAATTTGGATAGATTGCATACTAGATAATAACCAATCAACATACAAAATCAACATACAAGCAACACAAAATGGAAGGAAATGTTCATGTTCTTCCCTAAAATCCAAAGGCATATATACAATGTTTCGCACTTTTTCTTCCTTTCATTTTCATCACTAATAATGTTTGTAAATTACCTTCTCTACCCTATTAAACAAGTCACATGAAATAATCCCCCTCAAAAGTTCATTAGTTCTTTTCATATATTTTCCTTAGTCTATAATTAGTGACAAATGCCTAATTGTCTAGCATGTCAACATGCCATTTTCACTAGTAATTACTTATTCTATCATGTCAACTTATTAGTTAATTGTCTTGCAAAATGTATGTTGATACTAAATAATCGACTTGCAAAAGGCATATCAATTTACTAGATAATTGACTTGCAATGCACATAAATTGATTTTTTTTTTTAAGAGTATGTATCATTTTGACTATTTATGCATGTCAACAACATGTCAACTTGTCTTCCTACATTTTATACTACCTTATCGACATGCATGAACATTTTCGCCTCAATAGGGAGAAGGACATGTATTCAACTTACTCTAGGGAAGAAAGTTCATGAGTTTTACACAAGCTCCAACACCCAACATGCTAAGAATGAAAACAAATATGCCACCACATGGCTTGATTTTGTCTTAACAAGTGCTCAATGGAGAAAAGGCTACCAAGATGAAAAGTACATTCAATTTGTATTATTTTCCATCTTTTGAAACTAGGAAACCAATGATTGACTTTGAAAACATGTAAAGATCGTTTGAATTTTTTTAAGTTAACAAAACATTGAAAAAACAATAAATTGATTATAGTGGGTGGGAAATGGCAAATTACATGTATAATGTGGTCTTAGTTACAACATGGCATGTTGTTCAAACCTTTCACTTTATTTCATGAATTACATGAGAAAACAACCAGAATTCGATGTCTATCCATTGTTATATGGTTGAAAATTGGATTAAGGTTTCAATATTGTTAAATCTTCAAAAGACATTGAAGGTGGTGGCTTTGATAAGCAGATCAATGTGTTGGTGGATTCTATGACTATTTTTGGAGGATTATCAAATGGGGATTTGGCATTAAAACTTGATGTTTTGGTGTCAATGGTGTCTTTGTCTTCTAAGGTTTCAAGATTGGTGTGGCAATGTAAATGATTTAGCATTTATGACAATCATCCATTCCATGGTCCATCATTATAATTTGGCCATATAAACATTGTCCAACATGTCACATATTGTGAAAATTGAGGCCTTGTTTGCTTCAATGTACATGTATTTTTCTCACTCTTCGAAAAGGCACCTTGAACATACCAAGCTAGTAGAGATCATGGAAACCAAAAGTTAAAAAAAAAATTGTAATGTTATGACATGATGGGTTTTTATGCTTACACCTTCAAAGTCTGTGTTGTTTAAATACAAATTGTTTGTTGTGAAGATGAAACAAGAAAATGCAAGTAATGCCCTTGCAAAAATCAATTATGAATTACTTTGTGACCATGACACTATTTTGGGTCTAACATGTGTTTCAACCATACCAAAGTTAATGTAAAGTTTGTCAAAGATGGCCTAAGGTAGGGACACTTTTGTATGTGCTTTTGTGACCACAATCAAACGCATCATGGGTTATTTGTATAACATGTATGCAGACCCTGAAAAGGAATATGATGACCTTCAATTTTGAACCTTCAATACCATGGTGCACTATATTTGTGATGTTTTTAATTTGCATATTCAAATTGAATACTTGGCATTCAAAGTTTCATGGTCGAATGTACATGTGACACAAAACAAATGGAACAACTAAAGAGGTTGCTATGGCGAATAGGGTTAATTGGGAACATGTAATGCAATTTGTAAAAGAGTAATGCACAAGTGCAATAAAAAGTTTAATCAAATAACTTGAAAGATGTTTTCTTGCCCAAAAACTCATGAATGATATTGGCATCATTTATCATTACCAATGACAATTATTATGCAAATGATTAATTCAGTATTTGATGTTTACATGGGTGAAGGCAACTTTCACTAAAAAGACTTATCATTTTTCAATTACGACATTGGGTGATGCACTCCCAACTCCTTGAGGGACTCAAATGTGAGTTCAAACAAAAAACAACGAAAGAGTAAAAAGTCGGGGCACGTTCTCTGGCTCACAACACTTTGGAGGGGTAGAGGGGTGTGCTAGAGCTTTGGGATGGGACTAGGAAGATTGACAAGCTTCAACTACTCACACAAACCTGCACAAATCAACACAAGGTGGTTAGTGCATAGTTGGAACACTTTTGGTGTTCGGACGAGCCACAAGCAATTCGGACTCACAAGACTCACCATGGCCCAAACTTGGGGGAAGCCACCACCTTCCCCCTTATAGTATACTTTGTGCCTGTCCACGAAGCCCACATCCAAATGGCATTTTGTCCTGGGACTCCCAAGTGGGAGTCTCGAAATTGCCAAAGTTGGGACTCCCGCAACTTTGGGGGCCCATAACTTTGCTTGCACGCCTCTAATTGAGATGAGGTCTAAATAAAAGTTATAGCCTTTGTCTAGAGCTTTCCAACAGTATGTTGCACGCCTCCTGAATGCAAGTAAATTGGGTTGATTCCCAACTTTTAGTGGTTAGGAGTCAATTTGTCAATTTGATTCCCAGCTTTTCTTTTGGCCATAACTTGTGTTTCAGATGTCCAAATGGGTCATGCAAGCCCATTTTAGACATTTAGGTTTTAATAGCTTTTCAATGATATAAAAAACTTTTCAATCCATTAGGTTTTGACCCCTATAATCGCTCTCTAAACATTTGGGAGTCTACCGGAATTCCAATTCCCAATGTGGGAGTTCCCTTGGGTGTGTGAGGGTTTATTCCCTCACATTCTCTTGCACTCCTGGGAGCATGCAGCCTGGCTCCTGGGCTTCCTTCTTGGCCTGCAACCTTGCAACCCCTTACCTTGGTCGCAAGCCCAAGGCTAGGGTTGTGACATTGAGACACTACCAAATTGTACTATTGTAGCAAATAACTTTATTCATATATTTAAAAACACCCTTTATCATCTTTCACTACACCAAAAGGTGGCATTTATTTAAGATTGTATTTATGACTATAAACCTGAGTCATATATGCCTTAGCAATTGCATGACTATGTAGTTGATTTAGACTTGTTGTTTATGTTATCTTGTTGCAACCATGACCACAATCAACTATGCCATAACAATAATTATTTATGCCATGTTGTGATATCGTGGAACCAACAACCTAATATTTTCATGAAGAAAGGGGTGCTAGGTAGAAACTGAATAAAAATGATGAAAACACATTGAAGAAAATACTCCCAACATCCTTTGTAATTATTGTAGCCAACTTTTTGCCACAACTACTTTCTTGTTGTAGTTAATTTCTTGCTCCAACTACCTTCATGATATAATTACTCTTCCTATTGCAGCTACTATCTTTTGTAAAAAAATGTTCATCCCAACTTATTGCCTTCCATTAGCTACCTTTTATTGCAACTATTGTCCCATTATAAATATTATCTAATGACTAATTTCTAACAAACATTTTAGGAAATGAAAGATGAAAAAAATAATTAATTAAATTGAGAGATACATTATTTTATGTCAAACTAATACCAATTACTTTCATTGCATCTAATAAATCAAAGAAAAACACCAAAAAAAAGTTTTTAAACTTTCAACAAAAGTCCATTATATTTGTTTCTTATAAGTACAACCTTCTTCTCTCACTTCACACACCAATCTTCTTAAAATCACATACACAAAATAATAAATACTTATAGAGAATGAAAGATTGAGGGAATGAATTCAATAAATAATAATGAACCAAAAGAAAAAATATTTTTTTCAACTTGTTTGTTATTACAAACGTTGTTTATGACTATTTTAGTTGCATTTGAGATCATATTTGCAACTAAAATAGTCACAAACGACATTTGTGGTAGTAAACAACATGTAGAAGTCAAAAAATACAATTTTTCTTTTAATGAAAATGGTTCCCCACCACACATGGGTTTATTTTATCTTTTTAGATTTTCTCCCCTTATCCTAATCTCCTTCACATACTTAATTAATGGCAAACTACCTTATCTTTTAAAAATAATTATTTTAATGGGGTGAAAGTATGATTGGGTGAACCCACTAGGAACACCCTCAAAGGACAATCAAGGAACAAAAATTGGCCAAATAATATTCTTGGGCCCTTTTTACATTTTTTTTTCATAATTATAATTTTTTTTTTCATGTTTATTTTATTGCATGCCAAAGTATATGGCTTGAATTTTCCATTACAATAAAAAAAAAGGTGGAAATCGTTACAAATTTGTATTCGTTGTTGATCTCACTCCTTCAGGAATCAAGTTTTTAAACTTTGGAAATTCATAACTAAATTATACCTACTCAAATAATTACCCAATAAAAAATCAAATATAATAACATGTAAAGTACCATAGAAAATTATATCCACAAAAAAAAATCCCCAAACCTTGTTTGAAAAATGTTTTTAACCAAAAAGTTTAAGGAACATAATCATTGTTTTTTTTTTTGAAACAATTGTGTGAATGTAATGAATAGGAACAACAAAATTCAAAATATTTTTTGCATTGTTGAAGTTTTAAAATCTATATAACTTAGTTAATGTATTCAACAAATGTTTTTACTAAGAACCTTTCTGTATGTGTATCCTATATTTTTCCAAAGTTTGATGGGTTTTGAAAAATTAAGGTGTGATGTTCTTTGTGGTACCACACAATCATACTTTCACCCAATGGCTTCATCCATAGTAAATAAAAGATAATAAGTACAAACTTGCCACTAGTAACTACATAATTATTAGGAGACCTTCTATGCTTGTAAAATTAGGAAATTTATCCACTAACAAATATTCTTTTATTGGAATTATACTTTAGGGTCAAAACACGTAACAAGGAGCCAAAAAGGGTGTTGGATGTTAAACATAATCAATCAAAATCAAACATTTATTTCCTTATTACCATTTTAAACCATAGTAATCATACCAAATTAGTCATTTTCCCCTCACATGAATGTCAGAGAGCTTAGAATAAAAATTTATTTGATCCAATTTTAAGGTTTGGTTTTAATTTAAGACATTTAATAATGTACACCTATTACGTTAGATGGAGTCAATTTTGTAAAGGACTATCAAAAAGACTCATATAATAATTAAAAAATCATTGAAACAAATATAGATGATAAGAACATATTAGCCACACTTGAAAAAAATTCATAATTTTAGAAATGTGGAATTCTCAAAATTTTAAAATTCAAAAAACATTTAAAAATTGCTTCAAAATTTCAAAGCTTCAAGGATCCTTTATCATGCATAAATGGGTTATAATGTACATGAGGTATTAAGAAAAGTTATGACTTAGAGTACAATAAAATTAAAGAATGGATTTAATTTAAAATAAAAAGAATAAATTTAATTTTTAGTGACGACTTAAAGTTTTAATCATTTTTCAAAATGAAACATTGAATCTGTAAGGAATTTTCAGATTTTAAAAAGTTCATATTTATTCAATAATGACTAACCAAAAAAATGTGATGCATTGGGGAAAATTTTAATATTTTTTTGAAACAAGTTACAAAAAAAATCATTCAAAATTTCATTTGCATGTAAAATGTTTTTTGAGAAAAAAAACTTGTAATCATTTTTCAAAGTAATCATTTGGCTCCTAGTTACAAGTTTTGACCTTTTAAAATTATTTTTTGATTATTTTGTTCTATAAATAATATCATTAGATAAAATTTCCATTCCAAAATTAACCTTTGTTTATGTCCAAGTCCTTAAACATTGCATAAGATTTTTTCATTTGTAATATAATTTATTATCATCACAAAGGTATAAACATTAACATATTTTACCTTAGGCTAACCTAAGTTGACCTAGGGTAACATGAGCCACCTTACATTCACCTTGGTTGACTTAGATTAATTTAGGTCACCCACCAAATTTAACCTTGGTTAAGTTAAACTTTCTTAGGCTATTATAAGTTAACCTATAATAACTTAAGATTATTTAGGCTAAACGTTAACCAAACTTAAAGGCTAAAATTAGAAACTAAACTTAGAGGCTTCACTCAATGGTTTTAAAGTGTCATGGCATTTTATATTAATTGCCAATTGAGGCATTTGAAGAAATCATTTTTCTTATATTGTATGAAACAAATGAAATAAAGGACTATTGTTTTGTACATTATGAAATAATAAAATATTTAAAAATTACTAACAATTTAAAAAATATATAAAACAAAAATTCATTTCCCTCAACTTCTATTTTGGTCACACAATTTGGTCACAAGCTCAAAGGTAATGTAGTCATAAAAGGGAAAAAACCTCCATGTGAAAAGAAAACTTCCACAAGGTATGCAAATCCATATTCTTAAATATTGGACTAATTGTGAAGGTTGAAGTTGTGACATTAATAATGATGCTTGAATTTTTTTATTTGCATCAAACAAGTTTTCAATGCATTATGTAGAGGATTAATGATATTTGTTAAATAGATTTTAACATGGAATTTTTGGGAAGATTGATTTGGTGCATTTTGGTGTAAACTTTTGCTTTCCTTTAGAAGAATGTGTGGATCCAAGCTTTTAACACATAAGCAATCAAGACCTACTAACTTTAGGCAATCAAGGATATGTACAAAATTTTAACACAAATTGAAATAAAACAATTAAAAAAAGTCTCTTGCATTTCATGGTTAAAAAGCAACACATGAAAATATTTCATCCTACTTATATGTGCATGCACCATATGTGTTAATGTAAATGTAAATGAATATGTGCCATTTCATGTCCATGTTATGTACATTAAGATAATCCAATCACCCACCTCTTTTGCATGCACATCTACATTAACATGAAAGATTTAACATAAATAATGATGAACCATTGGAAAACATATGGGAACATACACAGGTTAAAAAAAGAAAAAGAGATGAAGGGGGGGGGGGGGGAACTCCCCAAATTTCATCAAGATGGATTTAAAAGCCTCTTTTTACAATATGTACACAATTTGCAATGCAAAATTTGTTTATTGTACAAATGTTGTCTAAACCATTTTTGGGTGGTTCTTTGAACTTTAAAAGAATTTTGGTTTTGAGTTTTTGAAAATTCATCATGTGTAGATTGAAATATTAGATTTTATTTTTTGCATTTTGAGTAACATGTCCAACTTAGTTTTTCCATATTTTGATTTTTAAGGTTCCTTACAAAATTGGGTTAGGGTTATTAACTAATTTTTAAATTTTTGGGAATTTGTAGGAATTGTTGACAAAGCTATGTATGTGCATATCAACGACAAAATGAAATATGCAATTTCACAAGCACTATAAGAATATATATGACCAAGAAAGCTTGGAATTTTTTCTTTAGTTTTTAATTAAATTATTTGTCCATAAATGCATTTACATAATAAACACATTTATGCACATTTACCTAATAAACACAAATTTGCATGCATAGTCAATGGTTTAAGCATTTTTTTCCCAAATCAATAGAATGTGTAAATCTTCGAAGACATGACCATTTTTTTTGAAGTGTGCACAACATAAAAAAATTATGATGTTTTGTGTTTTTTTGATGATTTGTTGTGCTTTATGTTTGAAAATGTAAAATTTGAGTAATGTAGCTAATAAATGGACATCAAATGTAGTTCCTTCAAACAAAACCCTTGCATAGAAGGTGAAACAACTAGACTTAAACTTTCTTTCAATAAACCTAGGCTAGTAGGAATTTCCCAAAAAAAACATGACAAAGTCCATAACAACTCCTTTGCTCCTTGAGGTTTCTTCAATGTTTCACTTCTAAAGGTTCTTAAAACCTCCTTGATATAAAACTAGCCGATATTTGTTCATGTTCTAAAAACTACCAAAAATTAGTCTAAATGATCTACTTAACACTTTGCACATCAAGTAGTGAAAA
>Ga0209208_10009089_pt1 | contig 13113 bp, 9 predicted proteins | sample S1TSphfallax_3_FD_187694 | JGI IMG/M metagenome (GOLD analysis project Ga0209208, IMG submission 187694) | Host-associated microbial communities from peat moss isolated from Minnesota, USA - S1T2_Fd - Sphagnum fallax MG (SPAdes) (version 2) | ecosystem: Host-associated > Plants > Peat moss >...
GCGAACCTTGCGGAACACCATGGGCGGAATGGCCAAGAGCCTGGAGCGCGACCCGCAGCTCGAATCGATCCTCGCCGCCAAGAAGAGCGCCCAGCTCGGCATCGACGGCCTCGCCTCCGAGCGCAGCATCACGCGCCAGCTCGCCCTTAACATTGGGTTCGACCTTGGGCGCGGCTTGGGGCTGGGGCTATGATCAAGAGAGCCCTGCCTCAAGGCTCGCTCTACCGCGTTATGGGAGCGCGAAAAGAAAGTGCCGTCATGGCCGCAGAATCGGCCGAATCTGACCTGCCTGTCGATGTCTCGATGGATATGCCGTGCTCGCTAGCTAGCCAGACGCGCTATGTCCACTGCAGAGCATACCAACAGACGAAAGACCGCTTAGGTCCGCGCCCCAATTTTCCATCCTATTGAGTAATTTCCGAGCCTGGCTGAAGGGCGTCCATAGCCCCACCGTAAGAGGGATATCCGGATCGGGACGGTGCCGCTGCCTGCTGGGGGTATCTCTCGTAATCAGCGTGTGAACGCCTGTTTGGATGGGGTCATTGAGGCTATGTAGCCAATGTCTGGCGGTGCATCGATCTGGTCTAACACCGCCGCCTGGGTGGAAGCGATTGGCGCCATTGCAGCTGTGATCGGTTCTGGTTGGGTGGCGGCTAGCGGGTCGCGAGCGACGCTGCGGCGCGAAGAGCGGGCGGAGGCGGCCGCGATGTTGATGCGAGCGCAAGGCGTGCTTGCCAACAAGACTGCCGCGTTCAACCTCGCCATCTTGGCTTCGACCCAAATCCACGATCTTCACGTTCTTTTAGTGGACGAAGCCTGGCGGGGACGGGTTAGCCGGATTTCGGCCAGCCGGGCGCTGCTCGCGACTGGTCGTATGTTGACATCCTTTCCAATCCAATCGTTGAACGACGCCCCGGCTATGGTCGAGTTTTCGCGCTTCCCAGCATCGCTGGCGATCGCTGCGGAAATCTACTCCAATCTTGAAACGGCAGTTCGGGCCGCTCAGGAGGCCGAGCGGGCGGCCATTTTTGACGCCAGCAATGAACAGATGGCGCGATTGGACAGCGCGGCGCAGCGTCAGTTAAGCGCCTTTAAGAAGGCTTTGGGGTTAGACACAGTGATTACAGTCGACACATCTCACGATATCGACTTACTCGCCGAGTGGTTACACGCCAGCGATATCAGCATTCCCGATCATACAACCGCGCTACACTTGGCGCGTAAAGCGGCTGAGATGCAGCTGGAAGGCGCGGTCCCCACCCGTCCGGCAATAGCGAAAAAAGATATTGGGCCGGACTCGAGGGAGGTTGAAAATGCCCTGGTAGGTGGGGACGGCGTTTGTCCACTTAGGTTACATTCCTGCCCGTTCTATGGCGTGGCCAAGCTTGCATCCGACGGCGGCCAGGATGGCGTTATCGGCCCCGCCGGCCTTATGGACGGGGCGGCGTCGTCTCCAGTCTTGAGGTGACCGATGCCCCGTCGAGCTTCACCGGGAAGCCCGTACTGTGAGCGCTATCTGGCCGGCCAGATGGTCGATCGCCGCCGTCATCGCCGAGGCCTCGGCCGCATCTGTCTTGGCAGTCGATGTCTCGATGAATGTTCCTTGCTCGCTGTCTGGCTTATCCTTGCCATCCAAATTGGTGACTCGCCACCGCGCGGTCAGCGTGCAGCGGCCATCCTCACCGATTTCGAAGCGCTCGACATCGACGAACAGGCGCCGCGCCGGTTCGTAGGCGCTCCGGCTTTCAATGACCATTTGTGGTAATCGCCGGGCCAGATCGAGCGCGAGGGCGCGGGTAATGCCCAAGGATAGACGCTCGCCCCATTGGCCCGTCGCGCTCGTGGTCACCTCGTTCGACGCGGTGCGACGAACGATGTCGGTGGTATCGAGATAGTCCGGAACCGTCACGGTCTTCAATTCGATGTGAGTCATGCCTGCTTCGTCGACGACGCCAGGGGTGGATCGATCGAGGTCGCCGAGGACGTAGGTTCTTGGCAGAGGGAATGTCCCGCAACCCGACAGCAGAAGCGCGGCGGCGGCGAGCGTCAGTCCTCGTGTAAACAATCCCTTCACGGCGCTTTTCCTCTTCGGATCAGGTTGCTGGGATTGCGTTCGATCTCGTGCGTGAAGCTTCGCAAGGAACTGGCGCTGGCGGCGAGATCGCGCATCGTGGATTGAAGGTCATCACGCATTCGCGAATTGGGCGCGGTCAGCTCACTGAGAGACAGGACCAGGGCGTCGGCGTCGCGGACGGTCTGGTCGGACGACGCCAGAACGCCTTTGAGCGCGTCGCCGTTGGTGGCCAGTTGCTGCCGGCCGTCGATGGCCAGGCTATCGATATGGGTGACCGCCGTGTGAGCCGCGTCCATCGTCTCGTGAGCGGACTCGGACGTCTGTTTCAGGCTGTCGAGCAAGGGGCCGACGCGGGGCCCGAGTTGATCGGTTATGCGCTGAATCGATTCCAGGGTGCTATTGGCGTTGTTGGCGATCTGCTTCAAAGGCAGGTCAGCGATCTCAGCCTCAAGGGTTTGGAGTTTTGATGGGCTTGAGGGAATTTCATCTCCCTCCTGATGACCGCCCACATAAGTCGCATGAGCGTTGGGCTGCAGATCCAGGTTCACGCCGAGTTGTCCGGTCACGAGACTTTGCATGACGAGCTGCGCTTCAAGTCCTGCCGCCAGAAGGCGGCGGAGGATGGTCTGGGCGTCACTGTCTTCAGCGCCGTCCATCCTGATCGACGTTGGGTCTAATTCCATGTAGACCGGGACCCGACTCACGAGATCCTTCACGTTGATGCTTATGCCGATGTTCGTGACCGAACCGATGCGAACGCCTCGGAAGGTGACGGGTGCTCCGACCTCCAGACCCGCGACGGACCCTGCGAAATAGGTGACGGCGCGATGCTCGCGGCTGAATAGATGCGTTCCCGCGAAAAGCATAAGCGCGACGACGAGAAGCGCTGCGCCGCTTAAGACAAAGGCGCCGACGAGCGCGGGTTTAACGGAGGTCATGGTGCGCTCCTAGAGCCGGCCCGATCTACATCCGGACGCTCGCGTCGCATGAAGGCATGGACGCTGGGGTGATCACATTCGTCTCGAAGCTGCCTTGGCGCGCCGTGAGCGATCACGGTCTTGGAGTCCGCATCCAGGAAGACGCCATCGTCGCAGATGCCGAACAAGCTCGGCAGATCGTGGCTGACCATGACGATCGTCATGCCAAAACCATCGCGCAGTTCCAGGATCAGATCGTCCAAACGCTTGGCCGTGACTGGGTCCAATCCGGACGACGGCTCGTCGAGCATGAGGATCGCGGGGTCGAGCGAGAGCGCTCGGGCGAGGCCCGCGCGTTTCACCATGCCCCCGCTCAGTTCGGTTGGCATCAGGTCTCCAGCGCCCGCGAGGCCGACCAACGACAGCTTGACCGCGGAAAGTCGCTCAATCGACGCTCGGTCGAGGCGCGACAGCATCCTCAGCGGCAGGGCCACGTTTTCTGCGAGGGTCATGGAACTCCACAGCGCCCCGCTTTGAAACAGCACTCCGAGGCCCTGGTCGATCTCGGCGCGTCGCGAGGCGCTCGCCGCCCAATAGTCCTCGTCCCCAAAGCGGACCGAGCCTTGCATCGGTTTCAAAAGGCCGATCAGCGCCTTCAGCAAGGTGCTTTTACCCGAACCGCTGCCCCCCATGATGGCGAAGACCGAGCCAGCCTCGACGCGGAAGGACACATCATGCTGGATGATGGTCTCGCCGAACCCGATCGTGAGGCCCTCGACCTCCAGCTTGGGTTGTGCAGGCGCGGCGGCCATGGCTCAGATTCCTAATACGGATGCGCAGAGGTCAAAGATCGCATCCAGAGCGATTACGCCGACAATTCCGATGACGACGGCAGACGTCGCGGCGGCGCCGACCGCGGCGGCGCTCCGCTTGGCCCGCAAACCCACTCGGCAGCTGATGATGGCGATGAACGCCCCGAAACACAGGCTCTTCGTCAGGCCCAGCCCGAATTGCACGCCCGTCAGCGACTTGTGGACTTCCACCAAGAAGGACGTCGCGGTGACATGCAGGGTCGCGGCGCCTGCGCACAGGCCGCCGAAAATACCGACAAGGCATCCATAGAGATAAAGGATCGGCATCATGGCCGACAGCGCGACCACCTTGGGCAGTATCAGATAGTCAAAGATCGGTATGCCCATCGCGCGAAGGGCGTCGATCTCTTCACCGCTCTCCATCGACGCTATGTTGGCGGCATAGGCTCCGCCCGTTCGGCCCGCCATGATGATGGCCGTCATCAGGGCGGCCATTTCACGGACCATACCGACGCCGACCAGGTCGGCGACATAGACGCCAGCGCCAAACTTGCTGAGCTCCGTGGCGCCGATGAAAGCCAGAATGCCGCCGACCAGCAGACTGACAATCGTGACGATGGGGAGCGCGGCCAGCCCTGCGTCGTACATCGCCTCGACCAAGTCTTTGGCCCGAAGGGCGGCGCGTCCGCGAAGGGCCACGGCGCCTCGCAAAAACACGTTTCCCACCAGCGCCGCGCCCTCCACGCATTCCGCCAAAGCCGCGATCGCCCAGAGGCCGATGCGATCAAGACCTGTGGTTTGCAGCCGGCGCCGCGCCGTCGCCGGCGGGGTCGACAGCAGGTGGAGAAGGCGCCTCGCAGGCCCTGGCAAACCCTCTTCATCGAAGACGACGCCGTCCTTGTTCGAGGCTTCTCGAAGACCAGCGAGCACGGCGATCAATCCGCTGTCCCAATGTCCAAGCTTGACGGTGTCGAACCGGAGCGCCCGGACGCCGGGCTTGATCGCCTGCTCGACGACGCCAAAGTCCACGCCGTCAGTCCGCGCGACCCAGTCACCCGAAAGAGCGAGGAGAACGGTAGAACCCTGGACCTCAGCCTCACACTTTCGGCTCTCGGTTTTCGCCGTCAATGCAGATCTCCTGGCGAAACCGGCGTCGCTCAAAATGACGAGGCGGCGGCGGGGCGGCCGCCGCCTCGTCCACCGGCGCGATGAAGTTCCTGGGCCGGGGTAAGCCGTTGGAACGGGGCCTTGACCGCTGATTTCTGGTGATCAGATCAGTTCAGGTGATATCGCGAGAGCCGGTAATTCAACTTAAAGCGTCTGCAGCAAACGAGACTGATCCAGGTTAGTCGAATCGCGCTTTTTATGGCCATCCCGGAAGCAACGACATACGCGCCGCGCCACACTTGAGGATCGAAGATCGCGAAGCTGAGCGCGAAATTTTGCTCGTATATAGGCGCTCTACGACGCCACTTAATCTAGTTGACACCCTCCTATCTGCCATTCCGGGAGGCACATAAGATTAGGCAGGGCCCAATCCAAGAAATGGGTCGCGAAAGACTTGACGTTGCGGCGCCGTCCGGAGAGCAGTTAAGCGACGCTATGCTGTCTCCTGGATCCGGTACTTTTGCCTTAGCGCCACACCCTGCGAACCGATGCGCGCTTAGGGCGCGATTGGAATGACCGGAATTTGCAGGAAGGACTGATGGTCTCCCCCGCCGTGGATGACATGGACGCCAGCATTGTGGGTCGGCACAGGCGGCAGCGGGTGCATGAAGGCCAGCAGGCCCGAGGGGGCTTTTGCCCCCGGCGGTGCGGGGAAATCATGCCCCGCGATTGTCATGCGCAGTTGCTCGCCCTCATGAAAGATTTCCGAAGCGGGCATGATCGCGATGTCGACCGGAACGATCTCTCCAGGGTGGAGCATCTGGGGTTGGTCGAAGGATTGGATCGGGATGAAATCCGTGGACAGGTCGGGATCGAGTTTTCGCAATGACACCCTGAGGCGACCATGGGCGCCGGCAGGCGGAACAGGGAAATACTGGCCCGCACTTGTCTGGTCCGGAATCAGAAGTTTGCCGTCCTTGTCCAGCTTCTCGACCAGCACAAAGACGTCAGCTTCCTTAGCGTCCTTCGCCTCGATCCAGAGGTGGGCCTTCAAATAGCCCGTTAGCTGGGTATCGCGAGTGAAGCGGTAAGTGAACACGCTCTGACCGGTGGTGGCGGCATAGCTAGCCTCAATAACCGTGGCGCCCGGCGTGCCTTGAAGACGCTGATCGGCGCCAAGGTAGAGCCGTTCGTAATGCGTTTGCTTCAACGGCCAGCTTGTGTAGGGCGCGTTCAGCCGATCTTCACCGCCGGGGTCTAGGACGGCCATTCGCACCTTTGGGGTGTTCTGCCATCCGTTGTCGGCGTCGCGCAGGAAGTAGTCGAAGAATTTGAGCAGGTCCGCTTCGTTCGCGGGATCGTACTGGTCCACCCACTCCTGACGGTTGTCGACCCTTAGCCATTTGGCCTCGGACCCCAAGCGCCGATAGCCTTCAAACGTACCCATCCGGTGCAGATCGGTGACCACGTCTGTGACGGCATAGGTTGGGATGGTGATAGACTCCAACTTGGCCGCCTTATCTTGCCAATAGGCGTCCATCAGGGGGTGAGTTTGCGCCATCAGGTCCGGGCGTTCCACGCGGGCTGGGCCGGCGAGGTGACTGAAAGCCCCGGCGAGGAACGCCACATCCGGAATTCCGCCGAACATCATATTCTGTCGGTAAACGTCGCTGATGCCGTTCCATGGCGCGATAGCAACCAGATGCGGCGGCTTGGTCTCGGCGATGAACCATTGCGCCATGGCCAGCCAGGACGTTCCGTGCAGCGCGACCTTGCCGGTGCTCCAGGGCTGCTCAGCGATCCATTCGATGACATCGTAGCCGTCTTGGCCATCGACGCTGCCCCAAGCATGGATATCGCCCTGCGACTTGCCGGCGCCGCGCACGTCGGGATTGACGACGGCATAGCCATGGCAGACCCAGAAGCCGGCGTCGGGGCCTTCGCTCTTGGAAAGTCCTGTGACCTCATTAGGGTCGACACCCGACTGGACGTCCTTCTGAGGGATGGTTTTGCCATAGGGGCTCCAGGCCACAATGGCGGGAAACTTCTCGCCGTCGACGGGACGCAGGACGTCCGTGTAGATGGTGACGCCGTCGCGCAACTTGACCGGCACATCGCGATCCCAGCGGATATCGCAAGGCAGCGGCATGGCCGCTGGCGGGAAGATAGACCCCTTTTTGAGAATGGTGGTTTGGGGTCCGAAGGCGTAATCGGCCGGCAGCGCGGCCGCCGGCGCGAAGGCTACATCCCAACTCGACGGGTAGCTGCTGGGCCGTTCAGGCGCCGCCGGCTCAGATGCGGCATGCATCACGCCGGCCGCTAGCGATGCGCCCGCCACGAGAGCGCCGCCCGAAAGCCAGTTGCTTTTCTTCATGGCGGTTTCTCCTATGCAGCCTGGGTGCTATCCTAGACTCGTGCCTTGGGGTTTATCCGCTGGATTTCTGAAGAACAGTATTCGCGAGCCCGTCCACTGCTGTGCGTCACCTTAGGCCTTGGAGGCTGGCTAATATTGATCCAGATTAGTACGATCGCGCCAATTTCATCGTGAAAGAACGAAACGACGCTGAGGGGCTCGGCTTTGTCGCCTTTGCTCAGGCGCCGCTATTGCGATCCATCAGGGCGCCGCCCAGCACCTTGTAAAGCGTAACCACGTTGGCCGCGCCGACAAGCTGGACGGCGATGAGCGACTGCTGGGCGCTGTAATACGTCCGCTGGGCGGTGAGCACGTCGAGATAGCTGTCGGACCCGCGAGCATAGAGCGCCTCGGCGAGGTGAAGGCTTTCCGCCGCCGCCGCGACTTGGGACCGCTGAGCCCGAAGCCGCTCAGCGATTGTGCCGCGCTGGGCGAGCGCGTCGGCGACCTCGCGAAACGCCGTCTGGATCGCCTTCTCGTATTGAGCGACGTCGATCCGATCCTCGGCCTTGGCGTAGTCGAGGTTGCCCTTGTTGGCGCCGCCGTCGAAGATTGGAACGCTGATCGTCGGCGCGAAACTCCAGATCCCCGACCGGCCCGAGAAGAGACTGCTGACCGACGCGCTCTCCGATCCTCCCGACGCCGTCAGAGAGATCGTTGGGAAGAAGGCGGCCCGCGCCGCGCCGATATTGGCGTTGGCGCTCCGCAAGGTATGCTCGGCTTCCAGGACGTCTGGACGTTGCAGCAAAATTCGCGAGTCCAGCGCGCCGGGCACGGCGCCAAGGCGGAAGGCGGCATCATCGACCCCGCTGGGGAGGTTTTCCGGATCGACCGGGGCGCCGACAACGAGGTCGAGAGCGTTCTGGTCTTGCGCGACTAGGGTTGTGTAACGGGCCACGTCGTCCTTGGCCTGCTCGACGATGGTCTGCGCGCTGCTGACGTCCAACTGCGAGGCGAGCCCTCCGGCAAGGCGGCGTCGCGCGAGGTCGAAGTTGGCCTCGGCGCTGGTCACCGTCGCTTTTGCTACGGCCAAAAGAGAGGTGTCAGACGCCAAGGTCAGATAGTCGGTTGCGACCTCTGCAACGAGGCTGATCTGTGTGCTCCGCCGCGCCTCCTCGGTGGCCAGGTAAGTCTGCAGCGCCGCCTTGGTCAGGCTGCGTACCCGGCCGAACAGGTCCAGTTCATAGGCTGTCGTGCCAACGCTCGCGGAATAGGTCGTCGAGTTGGCATATTCGCTGCCAAACGAGGCCGGTAAGCCCGTGTAGTCACGGCCTGTACTGGCTCCAACGGACGCGTCGATAGTCGGCAGGAGGGCAGCGCGTTGGACATGATATTCGGCCCGTGAGGCCAGAATCTGGGCGATGGCCACCCGAAGGTCGCGGCTGTTGGCCAGGGCTTGTTCGATCACCGCGCGCAGCTTTGGATCGGGAAACACTTGGCGCCAGTCGGCGACGGGGACGTCGGTGGGCGCGCCGTAGGCCGGACCTTTGGGCAAAGCTGCGGGGACCGGCGGCGCGGGTCGCATGTACATGGGTTCCAGGGCGCAGCCGGCCAGCAGAGCCGCCGATATGGCGAGGGCGAGAGTTCGAACGGTCACGACGTGGCCTCCGTCCCGCCCGCGCCTCGGTCGTCAGGCTTCTTCTTGCGCAAGCCCCCTCGGACGGCGACGAAGAAAAACGGCACCAGGAAGATGGCCAGAACGGTCGCGGTGAACATTCCGCCGATCACGCCCGTGCCGATGTCGTTCTGGCCGCCCGCTCCCGCGCCGGTGGAGATGGCCAAGGGCGCCACGCCGACGATGAAGGCGATGGACGTCATCAGGATCGGCCGTAGTCTTTGTCGGGAGGCGATGATCGCGGCTTCCAGCGGGGTCTTGCCGGTCTTTTCAGCGTCGTTGGCGAATTCGACGATCAGGATGGCGTTCTTAGCCGAAAGCCCGATGGTGGTGAGCAGACCCACCTGGAAATAGATGTCGTTGTAAAAGCCCCGCAGCGTGGCGGCCAGGAGAGCGCCGATCACGCCCAGCGGGATCACCAGCAGAATGGCGATTGGGATCGTCAGGCTCTCGTAGAGCGCCACAAGGCACATGAAGACGATAAGGATGGAGAGACCGTAGAGCATCGGCGCCTGGCCGCCGGAAAGCTTTTGCTGAAACGATTGTCCGGTCCATTCGGAACCGATGCCCTTCGGCAGTTTGCCCACCAGCTTTTGCATCTCGTCCATGGATGCGCCCGAGCTCTTGCCCGGCGCGGACTCGCCCTGAATCTCCAGCGAGGACATGCCGTTATAGTGTTGCAACTGAGACGGCCCGATCTCCCAATGGCTGGTCGAGAAGGCGTTGAGCGGCGCCATCGCCCCGCTGGACGATCGCACATAAAAACGCCCCAGGTCCTCCGGGGCCATGCGAAAGGCCGTATCACCCTGCATGTAGACGTGTTTCACCCGGCCCCGGTCGGTGAAGTCGTTGATGTAGCTCGCGCCAGTGGCGGCCGTCACCGTGGAGTTGACGTCAGCGAGGGATAGGCCGAGCGCGCCGGCCTTGGCCTGATCGACATCGAGGTAAATCTGCGGCGTGTCGGCCTGGCTATTGGGGCGCACCCCCGCGAGCAGGGGATCTTGCGCGGCCATCCCCAGAAGCTGACCTTCCGCCTTGACGAGTTGGTCGTGGCCGAGGCCAGCTTGATCCTCCAGTTCAAGGTCGAATCCCGAGGCGTTGCCGAGGTCCCGGATGGCCGGCGGTATGATGGCGAACACCTGACCGTCAGAAACCTTCTGGAACGCCGTGGTGGCGCGGGCGACGATAGCCGGGGCCCGGTTCTTCACCGCGCCGCGGAACTTCCAGTCCTTCAACCTGACGAAGGCGATGCCGAGGTTTTGGCCGGAGCCGGCGAAGCTGAACCCCGTGGCGGTGAAGACGACATCCACGTTGGCTTTCTCGGTCGTAAGATAGTGGGCTTGGACCAGATCCGCGGCGGCCTGGGTGCGAGCCTGAACAGCGCCAGGCGGCAAGTTGATGAGGTTGATGATCTCGCCCTGATCCTCGTCGGGAAGGAATCCGCTTGGTAGGCGAACGAAAAGCAGAGCCATGACGAGAACCACGGCCAGGTAAACCAAACTGGCGGCGATAGGGGCTTTGACGATCCTACGCAGGGCGCCGTCATATCGCTCGACGTTGCGATCAAAGGTCTTGTTGAACCAGCCGAAGAAGCTTCGGAGGGGGCCGCCACCCCTGGGTTTGGCCTCCGGTTGCGCCTTTGCGTCCTTCTTCTGCGAGGGCTTCAAGAGGGTCGCGCACAGCGCAGGCGTGAGCACGAGGGCGACCATGACGCTCAAAACCACAGCCGAGACAATCGTGACCGAGAACTGGCGATAGATCGCCCCGGTGGATCCGCCAAAAAAAGCCATGGGCAACAGCACCGCGGAGAGGACGGTGCCGATCCCCACTAGGGCGCCGGTAATCTCGCCCATCGACTTGATCGTGGCGTCCTTAGGCGAGAGGCCTTCCTCATCCATGATCCGCTGGACGTTCTCGACCACGACGATGGCGTCGTCGACGAGGAGACCGATGGCGAGGACCATGGCGAAGAGGGTGAGGACGTTGATCGAATAGCCGACCACTGACAGCACGCCGAAGGTCCCCAGCAGCACGACTGGGACGGCGATGGCGGGAATCAGGGTGGCCCGCCAGTTCTGCAGGAACAGGAACATAACCGCCACGACGAGGGCTATGGCGATGAGGAGGGTCCTGATGACGTCCGAGATCGAGAGCGTGATGAAGGTGCTGTTATCGACGGGGTAGGCCACGGCGATCCCCGCCGGCAACTGCGACGCCAGCTGGTTTATTCGGGCCTTGACGAGCGTAACAGTTTTTAGGGCGTTAGCGCCGGGGGCTAGCTTGACCGCGACCCCGGCCGCGGCGCGTCCGTTCAGCTTCGAGACCACGGTATAGGTGTCGCCCCCGACCTCGACCCGGGCGACATCACCAAGCCGGACGACGGAGCCATCCGTCGCGGTCTTCAGAATGATCGCCTTGAACTGATCTGCGGTCTTCAGCCGCGACTGACCATTGACCGTAGCGTCAAGTTCCTGGCCGGCTTGGGTCGGTCCCGCGCCCAATTCGCCGGCCGGCACCTGGACGTTCTGGGCCAGCACAGCAGCGCTGACATCCGAGGGCATAAGTTTGTAATTGTTTAGCTTATAGGGGTCGAGCCATATCCGCATGGCGTATTGCGCCCCAAAAACCGTGGTGTCGCCCACCCCACTGAGGCGCGAGATCGGATCCACCACCTTACTGGTCACGTAATCGCCAAGGTCCGTGGTGTCGTGCCGCCCGTCGGTGTCGTAGAGGGCGATGACCAGGATGAAATCCGACGTGGCCTTAGCCACGACGAGCCCCTGAGCCTGAACCTCGCTGGGCAGCAGAGGGGTCGCTTGGGTCAGCTTATTTTGGACCTGGACCTGGGCGATGTCCGCATTGGTTCCTGCGTCGAAGGTGACGGTGATGGTCACCACCCCGTTCGATGCGCCGGTGGACGAGAAATACAGCAGGTGATCGATGCCCTTGAGCTGCTGTTCGATCACTTGGGTGACCGAACTTTCCAGCGTCGCCGCGGACGCCCCCGGATAGGTCGCGGTGATCGAAACGGCCGGCGGGGCGATGGTGGGATATTGGGCTATGGGCAAGCTAACGATCGACAGGATGCCGGCTAGCATCACGCCTAAAGCCACCATCCAGGCGAAGAGCGGGCGTTCGATGAAGAAGCGGGAGATCATCTTGATCGCTTCAGGACGCTGGAGCGGAATAGGGCGCGGATGTAGCGACTACCTTGACCGGCGCGCCGGGCTTGACGTTCTCGCCACCCACAACGATCAGCCGGTCGCCCGGCTTCAGACCGTCGGTCACCCGCCACTGATTTCCCACCGCCCCCGCCACGGTGAGGATGCGCGCCTGCGCGCGTCCCTGCTGATCCACGACCATGGCTGTGGCGCGGCCCTTCTCGTCGCGGTTCACAGCCTGTTGCGGCGCGAGGATACCGTTCGGATCTACGCCTTCGATGACTTGCGCACGGACATACATCCCCGGTAGCAGCACGGCCTTTGGGTTTGGGAAGATGACGCGGAGCGTCACCGAGCCGGTGTTCTGATCGACCGTGACGTCGGTGAATTTCAGGCGGCCAGGGAGGGGATAGTCCTTGCCATCGCCAAGCTGAAGATGAACCGCAGCCGCCGGAGAGCCGCCAGCTCCGGCCGAAGCCTTGGCCATGTCGTCCCTGAGCGCCAGAAGCTGCACCGCAGTTTGGGTGACATCGACGTAGATCGGGTCCAGCTTCTGGATCGTCGTCAGCGCGCTTGTCTGCCCGTTGGTGACCAGCGCGCCCTGGGTGAAGCTCGATGCGCCGATGCGGCCGCTGATCGGGGCGGTCAAGCGGGTGTAGGCGAGGTTGATACGCGCGCTCTCCACAGCCGCCGTCTCTTGCTGAACATTGGCGGCGTCCTCGTCAGCGATGGCGCGGGCGTCGTCGGCGTCTTGGTGACTGACCGCGTTGATCTTCACCATGTCGGCGTAGCGTGCGGCCTTGAGCTTGGCGCTCACCAGGGTGGCGCGGGCGTTGGCGAGCTGCGCAACCGCCTGATCGTAGGTGGCGCGATAGGGCGCCGGATCGATTTGATAGAGGAGCTGCCCAGCGCGCACATTGGCGCCTTCCTCGAAAAGCCGGGCCTGGATGATGCCGTTGACCTGGGGCCGGACGTCGGACACCTGGAAGGGGCTGGTGCGGCCCGGCAGATCCG
>Ga0209208_10009090_pt1 | contig 13112 bp, 6 predicted proteins | sample S1TSphfallax_3_FD_187694 | JGI IMG/M metagenome (GOLD analysis project Ga0209208, IMG submission 187694) | Host-associated microbial communities from peat moss isolated from Minnesota, USA - S1T2_Fd - Sphagnum fallax MG (SPAdes) (version 2) | ecosystem: Host-associated > Plants > Peat moss >...
AGCCAATCTTATATATTAATTTAGTAAGTCTGGCAATTTGTCTGGGACGGTATATTTTGAATCCGTGTGAACAAGGTGTGGTTTTCGTGTTCAACGTGCTTTCTTGGACGTGTCTGTCTGTCTGTCTGTGTGGACAAAAATTGGGCAGTGCTTGGAAGATTCTTCCAGTCACTACCTGTTCCCTGTGGAGCATCTGGTCATGATTTTTATTTTTTTCGTGGAGGGGGGAGGGGGTGGGGGTGGGGTTCTAGGGGTCTTAATAGGTGGAAGTGAGAAAGAACACATTGTAATATTATGTTGGGGAACACATTGGGGAACACATTGGGAACCAAAGAAAAATGAAAAGAAACCTTCCCCCCACCCCGCCCCCCCTGGCCCCTCCTCCCAAAATTTAAAACGAATAAAAGCAAGGCACCTTGAATGCACTCTTGGGCCTTCCATTGGCTGCATGAAATTTCTATTCCCAAAAGAGTTCGTCACCGTTTAGAACCGGAGTGGGAAATGCGAAGGACCGAGTGGGGGGGATTGACGGGGTGCATTATGCACCGGGTTCACACTAGTTCAAATAAATTCTAGAAAACAAGGTTTTGGAAGGAAAAATCAGTTGAGGATATTGTAACACTTGGGCCAACGGCATAGGCCACACTAGTTTTGGTCACAATTAAAATGGATTAATTATTTATGCCATAAACTTGACTAAATTGAAATGACTAAGACTAAAATGTGTCTTCTCTAATTTGACTGGAAAAAACATAGTTGACTTAACATCCTTCATGGTCAATAAATAAATAAATAAACATAAATATTTTTATTTTTTTAAAATTGTCACATGTATGATTTGTTGGACTACCATGGTTTTGTTGAAACTATTCTCAAATTGGAACACTTAAAAAATTGTATATTTCAACTGGAATGCTAGTTTTTTAAATTCAATCTAATTATTTATTTGGTTTTTATTTTTTCATCATTATAGTAATGTCATGTGTCAATTGTTTTAGCATATGAAAAAAACAATAATCAAACCTTCCATCGTCTCAACCTTCCATCAAGGCCTTAACCATCCAACCACAACATCACATGTTGAAAATATTGACTTCCAAATACATATAAACATTAGATTAATTTTAAATATGTATTTCAAAAACTCAAATGTAGTATTAAGTTTTTTTATTTAGACTATAAATTCAAATGTAAAATGATATGTAAGTTTCAAATTTTTGATTTCATATTTACATATAATTCAGATATTTTCTTTAATTTCAAATGTCAATAAATTTACATTAATTTAAAATTTTCATTTCAAGAATTTCAATGTAATTTTTTTTATCAAAGTGATTTAATCTTGTAATTTTTAATGAAAATAATTTCACTTGTTCAATTAATGTAATCAAACTCAATATATTTCATAATGAAGTTGATTGGAAAACAATTCTTTAATATCATTACTATTCTAAATTTAGGCTTTAAAACATCCATTTGATATTAAAAATTTTAGTGAAATATTTTATTCAAAACTCAATATTTCCTACACATTAGGTTTAAGAATTACAAAACCATCTCCATTAAATCCTTCTCATTTAGATTTTTCCAACAACTTGAATGTGCCCCAATTTCTTTAGCCTAATTTTGAAATATAACTTTCATTCTTATTAAAATTTTGAGATTTCATTTGATAACAATTTCTAGTGACAAATATAATTGATTCCAAAAAATTAAAAATCATTTTAAGTTTAAAATTACAAAACCACCTCCATCAAATCATCCTTGAGAGATTTCCTAAATCACCAAGAGTTTACCCCAAATTTTTTAGGCTCAGTTTGAAATTAGAATTTTATTTTCACTAAAAATTGATTTTTCATTTATTACTTCAGATATAAAAATTATTCAAGTTTCAATATTTTTTAGAGCTTAAGTCTAAAAATTGTGAAACTAACACCACTAAATTCTAGTCATTAAGGGCTTTCCAAAACACCAAGAACACATTCAAACATCTTTAACATAAGTTTAATCTGCAATTTTTATTTTCACTAAAATTTGAACTTTTATTTGTTGTTAAATTTGTAGGAAAAAAAAAATTACTCAAGATTTAATACCTCCTATTGATCAATTGAAGGCTTTTTAACAATATCAAAAACATGCCCCCATTTCCCCAAAACAATTTTCTTTGATTTCATTAAATTTTTTGATAAAATTAATATTTTACAAATTTTGCACCATAGCTCCAAACACTTGGTGCACCCTTATTCATCGACAATCCAATGGTGCCAAGACTGTGATAAAAGGCACCATGCTTTAAGAGAACTCAATGTCATTATTTTATTTTATTTTTAAACTACCTTACTTAATAATAATAAATAAGATTATTATAAACAACAATTTAAAAACATAGGGCAAAATTACCAACCATTTCAAAAAATATAAAAGGCTTCTTATATTTTTTCAATTTTAATGTTATCACATTATCAAAAGTAACACTACAACCACAAAATGACATATTTGGAAAATTAATTTCAACTATATTAATCATAAATATAATCAAATCAAACAATTTTGTGCGCATGTGACATCTACCATGTGTATAATATAATGTTTGATTTGACTAAATAGGTAGTTTTTCTTAGTCATAACATACATACCTATTTTTATGTTATTCAAACTAAATATAATCAATCATTTTAAACTCATAACCTTGAATTTACTTAATTTAACCTTGAATTTATAGTCAACTTAATCAAGATTTGACTAACATAAAAACCAATTATTTTGTTATAGAGTATGTAAATTTTTTTTGCACTACAAATCAACCTAAAGTAGCCCCCTAAATAACCCTTAAGTATCCCTTAACTTAAGAAATCCCTAGTTAATCCCACAAGTAGCCTTTATGTAGTCCTTAGGGTATATTTTGGGTAGTCCCCTAAATAACATTTAGATATTCCATAACCTAGATACACTAAAAGGAATTTGTAAATATAAGATTGGATTTTCAATTCATTTTTAGTCGTAATTACCACATGCAACTTGTTATAGTGCCTAATTGCCTTGGACAAGTTGCATAAAACTCTAATTACAAAAGATTGAAAATCAACAACTGAATTTACAATTCATTTGTAGTTGTAATGGACACATGCAATTAAAAATAGCTTAGTTGCAATGGACAAGTGCCATAAGACAATCAATGGCAAAAGACATGACATGGTCATGAAGTTGAAAGTGTAGTTGCAAACTTGACAACTAGACCTGAATTTTTCATCCATTATCATAGATGATCTTTAATATGACGTGGAACCCCAATTTGCAATTATATTTTGTGACTACATTTGTGATAAATGCATGCTACCAAATGTGCCATTGATGAGTGGTTAGGACTTAATCATCTGGTAATTTAAAAAGTTAGCGACCATAAAACACATGACAATTTTCCATTTGTTCAAAAAAGATATATTATAATTACAATAATTAAGTATTATAATTAAAGTAATTAAATAGTATAATTAATTACTTAAAATCTATCATAGGCTAAACTATAATAGGCAACCTATTCTAGACTAGGCTAGGGTAGAATTGGTTACCTGTAATATGTTAAGTAGGTAGGTAGGATCCTATTTATTTTGTTGGGGACAAGCCTTTTGATTAGCTCATCCCAAGTGGCACATGTTCTATGCTTATCGTACATACCATGAATCTAGTTCATTTCTTCATCTACTTACATGTTTTAGAAGTTTGAAATTGTAAACAAAGGATATGGGACAAATTCTAATGAAAGGGAAACACTAGAACATTACAACACTATAACATCCTTTGTCCCATATAAAAACATTATCATATATCCACACAATAAAATGCCTACTATTTAATTTAACTACCTATTACTTATCCTACTTACTACATATTACCTAGGCTACATACTTATTATTTATTACCTAACCTACATAATTTATTATTATGATTATTATTATAAAAAATCATATATCCACATAATAAAATATTTACAATTTAACCTACTTACTATTTATTAGCTAGCCTACCTAATAAAATAATTACCTAGCTTACATTTAATAAATTAATTATTTAACATAACTAATTAATTAATCAATTAATTAAAAAAATACTACAACATATCCACAAAATAAAATAACTTCTGCTTAATTTATAACCTACCTACCTACTACCTACTAATAGCCATCCTATTTATTACATACTACCTAGGTTACATACCTATTATCTACTATTTAGCCTACCTAGTAAATTAATTATTTAGCCTACATTTAGTAAATTATATATTTAACATAGCTAATTATTTAATCAATTAAAACATTATGACATATCCACAAAATAAAATATTTCTTGCTTAATTTACTTACTACCTAGTAGTACCTATCCCACTTATTACATACTACCTAGCCTATCTAATTAATTGATTAAGTACCTAACCTAATTAATGAATTAAGTTAATATGAAACATGATCACATATTCACACAATAAATTAATTAACCTAGTTTACCCATTAATTAATGACTTAGCCTACCAACTACCTACATAGCTTACCTAATTAATTAACAACACCTAGTAAAATAACCTATTACTATTACCTATAAATATCTAGGCCAATTATTAAGTATGCAAGCTAAGTTAGGCCTATTTAATTTAACATAACTTATTAAGCTTACTTAGTTTGATTTACCAACTAAGTTATAATAGCCTTTTCTAGCAAAATATTAACTATTAACTATTAACTATTAGATATTATATCATGGAAGACCATCGATAATTGCAAAGAAGACTAATGGATGGGTATATTGAAAAGATAATAGTGTAATTGAAATAGCAAAGTTTGCCATGTGTGGTTTATATTTCTTTGTTCATGTGGTAAAATATATTATTGTAGTTGCAAAAACTTTCATTGTAATTACAAAAACAATTATGTTATCATCCATTGATGGATATAATTAAAATTGGATGATATTGTTCAATTTTCATTTACATTTTCAATGAAAATCATATTAATCATAAGTTGTAGTCACATCTACAACTAGAATTTGGTCAAACCCTTTCTGTAGTTGCATATGTGATTACAACAAGTTGCAACTACATGGACATGTAATACTAACACATTGTTAGTTGTAAAATAAGTTAGTTTAAACATTGTTCGCATAATAGTCACAAAAATATGGTCAGAATGGACAACATTTTTTCTAGTGAAATAATATGTGGCACCAAGTTGCAATGGCAATTGCATAAAGATGCAACTTACATGAACTTTTCATCCATCCAAACCAACTTACATGGCATCATCATCGTAATTCAACCTATATCATGTTGACATGTGTCATTACATAAGCTAGGCTTTAAAAGCTAGTTTAGGTTGTTAAGTAGGTAGGGAATATTTGCTTAACATTTTAATATTCACCACAATTGATGCCATTTGTGAGGATTGGTCCTCAAACCCCAAGGATGGAAATCAATTTTTTTACCACCAAGCCACCCCACTTGTTGTGGCATAGAAATAATGTGCATTCTATTTAAAATACTTCATTAAAACATTACACAAAACATCATTTTTGAACTTTGATATCTTATTATGAATTTGTCCAAATGAGAAAATTAAAGTTTAAAATTAAATATTTTTCCAATAATGTAGAAAAACATATTTTTTCCTTCTTAAAAATATAAATAGATTTGAAATATAAATATATTTGAATTTTGTTATTCAATATAATTTCAATGACCATTATGTGGAAAAAATAAATTCATTCACATGATATAAATGGATAATATAATAATAAATACATGAATAAATTTCATATATTAAACTTTCATTTTATTTTAAAAATTATATTATACAATTTTTCTTTTGATATATCATGATTTTACCAATAAAATTTAATTAAAATGTGATATTTTATTTACTCACATATAATATTTATAAATGGATTATAAATAAAATTTACTAAAAATTGAATAAAAGAAAATTTATTAACTGTACTATTTTTGGTATAAAATTTTAATTTTTAATTTTTAAATATTAATAAATGGAACTATAAACTTTATTAGGTTTACACATATAATATCTTAAGTTTTACTTAAATTATGATAAAAATTTTATGCAAAAATAAATTATGTTTTTTCACATCTCAAGCATCTATTTGATTTTTAAAAAATTAATCATACAATTTTTTCTAATAATAGATCATAATTGTACCAACAAAATGTAATTTAAATGTTTGATATTGAATGGGTCATAAATTACTCCTACTACCTAGCATATTCAATAAACAAATTACATTGTCTACTTAATATAGTAGTTAATTCAAAAAAATCACACATATCAACATGATATAGTATTTATTACTTAACCTACATACATATGACCTACTTGTTACTTACTACTTACTACCTATCCTATTTATTTCCTTTTTAATAGATTAATTGCATGGCTTACCTATTAATTAATTACATTTACTACCTAAACCCTAACTTATTTAATAAACAAATTATGTAACCTAATTAATTAAATAATTAATTCAAGAACATTATCATGTTGATACATGATAAACTACATGTTGATATGTGATATTGTTATATTTAAAGGGCTACTTAATTAAGTAGGTTAAGTTTACATAGACCTTTATGTGACCCTTTATGTAGATTTTTGATAACTCCTAAGTAACACCATAGGTAGGCTTTATGTAACCCTTTCAATAGGCTTCAAATATCCCAAAACCTAGGTAAGTCTTTAAGTGTTTTTAAAAATTCCCTAAAGAACCTTTAGTTAGCTTCCATAAATAGACCTTTTATAAACCTTAAGTAACCTTCTAAGTAATCCTTAAGTAACCTTTTATTTAAAAAATTCCTAACTAACTTTTTAAGTAAACTTTGTGTAATTCCCTAGGTCCCCTTTAAGTATTCCATGACATAAGTAAGCCCCTAGGTAAAAAAGTAGACACAAGCAAAACACAAAAGACAAAAAAAACTCAAATAATCTTTAGTTGAAAAGGAAAAAATTGAGTTTTCCTTTCTTATATATATTTGCATTATCCCATCTTCCAATTTTATTTTTATCCTTAGTCCCCATGGGGGACACTAGTAAAACAAAGTAGAAAATACATGAGTAAAAATATAGGGTGCAATATATTGGTTGTTGGGTCAAAATTATAAGTTAATTAGTTTAAAAATAAGGTACATCTTATTCAAATAATCAATTTAATTATAATATAGGGCATTTAATAATATGAAATAATGGATTATAATTAATATAGGGTAGCTTTAATATATGTATTAAATAATAATAAGATGATAGAAAATAGGTTGAATAATTATTTAATACCCCATAACAATGCTTGTTTGATGCACATACATCCCAAACTTTACACTAAATGTCCCCACATGCCTTAGCACTAAGGAAACCAAGGTTTTACTTTGGTTTTCATGTCTTTGTGGAAAACTTTAACATAAAGAATGCAAAGGTTTACATCACATTAATTTACTCATTCTTGCAATCTTGCTTAAATGGGCTTAAGGCCCAAAAGGCAAGAAAAAAATGGCAAAAAAATTGAAATCCCTTTAATTTTCTCTATTAACTCAATGAAATTAAGAAAGTGGATTAGCTTTGATCAATACATTACTTTACCTAGTTTTGGTCAATTGTTAAATTGAATGGGCAAAATGTAAAGGTAACACAAAATGGCAAGGATTTTCAAAAATGTTTTTTGTAACGTGGCCATTATAGAGAGATATGGTCATAGATTAAAAGGTGTATGCCCTTCTATTTCTCCTTTTTCCAAAATTTTCAAGGAAGGAAATGAAAAAAATCATATAATCCTTAGTTTTTATTGTAAAAGGAAAATCAATCTTGGGAAAAATGAAATTCAAAGTGTTTGCCACAAGGTCATCCCACGTATGTGAAAATATAATTTGTTGATATTGCAACTTATTATGCATAGGTTTGGAGATGAAAAGCATTTGAAAATGAAACTTCAAGCATTCTAAATGCTTCCATTTCTATTTTATGGACTCAAAAAATAAGGGGTGGCCTATTAAATGTCTATCTACATCAATGAGATCATGATAAACAGAGTCAACAACACATTGGATAGTTGGTTATGTAAATGATAGGATGAAAGATGGTATTAATGGAACAATGGCATGAACAAATCTATCAATGAAAAAAGGTTGTTTGTTTGTTTGTTTTCTTTTCTTTTGAAGTTACGAGATCCACCAAACCGGGATGCTTCAGATCATGTTCTTGGTGTCTTTGGAAAGCTCTACAACGAAGGGTGCATGGGCTTGGTTCCATGATGTTTGGACTTGTGGTGCAAAAGTTCTTGAATATTGAATGATTTCTTCACTGAAAATAAAATCAAATCGTAGCTGAAATTTTCAGAGGAATTCGAATGTCCCTTTGGTATTGTTGGAAAGATTTTGATGAGCAGGATTTAGTGAAATTCATTTAGTAGGATTTGGATTCAAAATGTGAAAGATATTGATTTTTCAATGATTTATGTTGCTGAAAATTCACATAAGTTCCAAAAAACCAAGTTTTGGAAGGAAAAATTAGTTGAGGATGGGGTAACACTTGGGCCAATAGCACATGCCACACTAATTCCTTAAATGATGGATCTTTAGCGATGGCCATTTGGCTTTTTGTGTTTTACAATAATAAATTTTGTTGAGCAATTAATGTTGTTATTGTTTATATGAAAATGAATTACTTGAGTTTATCATTATTAACATTGGAAGAGTAAATTATGTTTATCTCCATCAATATATTATTTGGTTTTTTCATTTTCCTCACTTTTCCAACATTTGCCTATTGTTGTATTTTTGCATAATTATATTTTGAGGTGTATTTTGATGTTCCTAATTGGTGCTTTAAATCTAGCAACTTATGACCAAATTTCAACCAAAAATGTCATTTTTACTAGGGTAAAAAATGAGGATAAGAGCTGAGATGGAATTTGTTTTAAAACAATCCCATGACAAGGTCTAACAAGCAATCTTCTAGAGCTATTCATGTAATAGTTAACCACATCAAATTCGTCATTTGCATCATTGATAGGTGTATCTTCCATTGTTTATTTGTCACACAATCCTCAACATCAATGTTCCATTTCTTTATGCTTATGTACACTATTATATTTAAAGTATTATTGATGACATTAAAGAAACATTTTAATATACAACAAATTCAAAATATGTCATCAAATTTGAGACATTTCAAAATTATGTAGCGAACTATTTGTACTAGATAAACATTTTCTTCAAAATTGAAATCACCATATCAACTAGTGGCTAACCAATTGGGGGAAAAAAAAAACCTTCTTTTTAAATAAGTGGAATTCAACTAGAAAATCATTAAATAAATATATTTACCTTTCTATAGTTACATGTTAGAAATACACAAGTAATCAAAGATTACTTTGGACATCTTTGTCCATTATAAGACCCATTCATGGTGGAATCCAAATTAAATTGAAACATTAGCAACATTGCTTATCCTGTTCATTCATTTCTTGTGTTGCTCTCTTGTCAACATGATTCCTAGTTCACGATTATCAAATTTCTAGAGTTTATATGAATCAAATCATATACATGTTTGTGAGAAGTGTATCTAATTCATCAAGTCAAAGATGGAGATAGAGAAACATATCCTAGAAAGATTTTTGAAAGTACACTTTTGAAATGGGTTTTTATAATCTACAATACAATAAATCTAGGCTTTTCATTGTGTTTGGTCTTGAAAATCCTTTCTCAAGGTTTTGACACTATATTTCTAATTTTGATAATTGGGCCTCATTGCATTTAAGATCTACCATGTAAGTAAACAAATGAGTTGAGTTTGAAATTTGTGCCATTTCTAGAATTTTAGTCGTGTGGCTATAAGCCCACATCATCATCTCTCAAATACTTGGGTCAATTAGCTAGTAAAAAATAACTAGTAATTTCAAGTCAATGATTTTTTTACATTTGGAAACCAAGAAAAATGTGAAGGTAGGTGGTGCTTTACATGATTCCGTGGTCCATTTCCAAAACTTTGTGAGTGTAATGGATGCATTTCGAAATTTATAAATGAATGTTTTGTTTGAGGGTTATACATGAATCTTGGCTTTATCTTTAAGCATCTTTGCAGTATCACATCAAAATTGTGAAATTCTTCAAAAACATTGTAAGGAATTTTCAATGAAGCAAATTTGAGGAATTTTTATAACCAACAATATGTGTATTTACAAGATCAAACATTAAATATATTTAATTGGACAAGTCCTAGAAGAAGGTATAATGAGGATTTATGAAAATTTCAAACCCATATAGTAAAATGAATTTAATAAGATAAGGGAAATACTTGGAAACAAAAACTTAGGGGTGAAGATAGAAAAGGTAAGTTCAAACCAAATACTATGAAATCCAAGTGATTAAGCTATACTCACTTGAAATTGAAATTACTTGGAAACAATGGAATTTTGTAACAAGTTTTTAACTTTAGGGTTTTGAGTGTGAACAAAAAGTGGTTTTAGGGTTTTTCAAGGAAGCATGTTTTTCTGTTGGTGGCTAGTAGTGTTTACTCTCAATGGCATGAAAACAAAAAAGATCACTGAATGGAGATGCGATGGTGTTTGATAGCATTGAAATCTTTGTGTCATTTCCTTTTGTTTGGGATGTGTGTGTTACTACTAAATGCAAGATGACCATGTGACAAAAGAGCTACCAAGTGAAGTGGGTTCGGTGGAAATCTCGCAGTGCAATGGCGAAAGGATGAGCATCAATGCAAATAAGTAGTGTGATTTGGCTTTCATATGAAGGAGGTTGTTTAAGATTTGTTTTTAGATCTTTGTCTCGGATAGGAGTACAAGAAAATTTGTTGCGCAATGTACTCAAGGAAGCAAAAATTCTATCTAAAGGTTGGTTTTGATGGTTGATAAGGGGGTGTCATGGCCTAGGATATTTTTGGATACTTTTGGCAATATCATGGCCTAGGATATGTTGGGATACTTTTGGCAATATCATGGCCTAGGATATTTTGGGACTAGTATGGTTCAGGGTTATAAAAGGAGATAGTCTGGGGAACAACTCTTCAGCAGATTAACACCAGTTGATGGATCAATAAAACTTGTCTATCTTGTAATTCTCCACTTGTTTGTAGCCAGTCCATAACAGTTTGATCTGCTCCTTCTTCTTGTTTGTTTGTTTTGTTGTTTCAGTAAGTAGCTAGAGGTATCTTGGAGTGAAACTTGGAGAGGTTATAGAAGACTATAGGTTGCTTCTATTCTCAAAGTTTCAAAAGAAAAGGATATGTTTTGTGAGAGTTATGAGTTTTTGAAAACTTTGTGCCAGATCTGGTTTTTTGGTCATATCTCCTTTGTTTAAGCTTTTTTGGGTCTGCAGCATTGCGATCTTATAGATCATATATGAATATATGTGCGAGAGAAATTTCATGTCATTTGGATTTGTATTGAGAGAGATCCAAGCATCTGAAGTTTCAGTCTCAGTTTTGAAGTCAGTTTCTTTTGAAAGTGATCTCTTTGTGGTCATCATCAATAGGGTTGAAATTTTGAGAGAAGGTAGTAGACATAATTGCTCATGTTTCACCAAAATTTTAGAGCGATCCAAGGTCATATGTGAGCAATGTAGCCTTGCAAAGTTGCTATGACAGAAGTTTGTTTTGAGAAGACATCAAAGCAAAAGTTTTGAAGTGGAGCAAATACAACTTGGGAGATCTTGAAGGAAGGAGTTTGAAGATTGGGAAGCGCAAATACATTATCAAGACCTTCGTACAAAAGTGTGAGAACTACCACCATGGACAACTTAGAATCAAACATCCATCTCACTCAAATCCTCGTCGCCCTTCAGCACCTTCAATAAGAAAATGCCGTGCTTAGAGATTTGGTGACTCGCCTATAGAATCAGCCACCACCTCCTACCCCAGTACCTCCTGCTCTTGCAATGGTCGCCCTAGAGCCCCAGATCAATTTGCCAGAAAAGTTTGATGGAACGCGCCTCAAATTTCGAGGCTTTGTCAGCCAGGTATGCCTGATCATGCAACTACACCCCTGTCGTTATTTTGATGACACCACTCGTGTAGGATTCGTTGGGACCCTATTCACTGGGACAGCGGCAGCATGGTTTGCTCCCATCCTGGAAACATCATCCCCTCTCCTACAAGATTTCAACGCCTTTATGGTGGAATTTGAAGCAGTGCTTGGGGACAGTGACAAGGCCAGGACTTTAGCCAACAAGCTGTGTTGCCTCCAGCAAGGGACACGTTCAGCCATCGTCTATGCCTCAGAATTCAGGCAGCTTGCCTGCGACGTCAATTGGGGGGAAGCTGCCTTGATTGATCAGTTTTGCTGTGGGCTTCGTGATGATGTTCAAGATCTTTTGTTGACACTCGCAAACCCTTCTTCCTTCAGTGAAACCATCACCCAGGTAATTCGGTGCGATAATCATCTGTTCGAACGTCGCTAGGAAAAGAAAGTCACCTCCAGCACCCAGCTTTGGAACAGTCGGCCTACTACACTCCCCTTAGTTCCCCAAACAACACCAGTTGCCCGACCTGCCTCTTTTGGACCTGCCCCGATGCAGATCGACGCAGCCAAGTTTAAACCTTTGATAGAAGCCGAGAAACTTCGTTGAAGGACAAACAACCTGTGTCTTTACTGTGGCAACCCAGGGCACATAGCTCGCCAGTGCCCTCAAAAGCTTGTCAAACTTCAAGTACAAGCTGTGGAAACTCCCCAAGAGTTGGAAAACAAGAACATCCAATCACAGTAGGAGCCGTGCGACTAGATCTCACCCAACACCACCTTTGCAAAGGCTCCTGTTCCGCAGTTGGTCCCAGTCCCAGTTTCACTCAGTATGTGGACATCATTTGTATTCCAGAAGACATACCACAAGTGTTAGCATTAGTGGACTCCGGCGCCACCTCTTCTTTCATCGACCAAACATTTGTCGCCCAACACAACATCCCTGTGGTCAAGAAGTCAACCCCTGTTTCGGTAGAGGTTATTGATGGGAGAACCATTGTTTCTGGTGCAATCACACACGAAACAACCCCTCTAGAACTCTGTATCGGCAAGCACATGGAGAAGATTGTTCTCAACATCATCTCCACCCCTCA
>Ga0209208_10009091_pt1 | contig 13112 bp, 5 predicted proteins | sample S1TSphfallax_3_FD_187694 | JGI IMG/M metagenome (GOLD analysis project Ga0209208, IMG submission 187694) | Host-associated microbial communities from peat moss isolated from Minnesota, USA - S1T2_Fd - Sphagnum fallax MG (SPAdes) (version 2) | ecosystem: Host-associated > Plants > Peat moss >...
TTAGGAAATGAAAATTAGAATTCAATTAAATGTAAACAAGGTGCTTAGAATTCATTATGAGAATATATTTATAATATTTTCAATATTAATAAAATATCTTTTCAATATTCCATTATTTCATAGCACACACCAAAAAAAAAACTTTTTTATCTCAAATATTTCCAGAAATATACAACTTAGAGTGACCTCCTGATACGCAAATTTGATAATATTTCCTTTTTGGGGGATCAATGCTTTGGTTACATTACAAATTTTAAAAAAAAGAAAAAACACTTTGGCCTTCATTGGTTTTGTCCCTCAGGAGGGAGAGAGAGACTAAGGACCGATGCAGAGTTCATTTGGTCCCACATTTTGAGGAATGAAATCACTAGGGATACTTACTGGGAACTCTGAGTTCGTTTTTCGGGAACTTCATTGAACACATTTCCTATTTTAATTCTCGCTGGTTTGAACTTGCCATAAGGGGGGCAGAGATCCTGCAGGCCTGCATCAATCGAATCACATGCTTCCCTGGTTTTGTCAGATCAATTTGTACATGTACAATCTAAGACTTCTAGAATTGCAAGTCAAGCTGTGGGTCCAACCCAGCATGCTGTTTACAGGTACGAGAGCAAGTGGAGCCATTAGATACTACTTGTACCACAAGTAGCTGGTTTGCAGCAGGATGCAAACACACCAGCACTCAGCTGGTCTACAAAGTGCATAGCGTCACATGTCAAAAACAGCTATAGTCAACCCAGCTGCATGTGCATATCACCCAGTGATGATGTATTTTAAAAGTTTGGCGTTGGAGCTTCGATGGGTCCAGACGGAAGTTTTTGCAACTACTGTTTATATGCCAACGATCAGATCAGTTTTGTTACCGCAGGTTCGGTTTCGAGAACGATGCACCTACAGCCTAGTTCAAGTACTTATGAACCAATATGGTGTACTAACAATCTTTCACCCTTTATACTTACGATATCTTTTCATTAGGCTGCTTCTAATCACACAGATCACGGCAGCTTTCCGATCGCACAGATCGCGACAGCTTTCTGTTATGTTTTTCCAACCAGTCATCTCACAGCATTCAAGTCGAATGGCAGAAGCTGTAAGTCAAACTATGACTCATCATACAGTAACATCTGTTCCTTTTTCATGAGAATATGTGGTTCCAAGAGTGCCTAACTTGTCCCTGCAGCAAGAAACAAGGCCCTATGTCAGTGGCTTTCCAGTGGGTTGCTCTGATCACAGCACAGTGTGCTGCGTATAACTGTGATCACAGTAGCCTAATGGAAAGAGACCCTTAGATTGATTTCATCTTCCACATGCGCTTGTGCAGATCATCACGGGCTGACTGCAATTCTCTTGCAGTTCATGATCGTGGATCGGATCAGATGAGATCACGCTACATATGTATTTAGTCCGGCGTATTGGCAGCCTTGGTTGACCAACGGCAGTAACCTGATCATAAGACTGTCATTAGGCTTAACATGTGCATGTCAATCCGACGGGCTGACAGGTCTGCTCCATTCTCAATAGGAGCTGCAGTGAGCCGGAACACAACTGATTTGTGCCCTGATAATAATGCTGCACCTTTGCTGCTCATGGATTTTCCCTGCCACAAGCTGACTTGTTGTACGTACACTCTCATGATGAAGAAAGCCGCAGAAACTGCATGTGCAGCAAGCCAGTCCGGGAGGTCTTAATCCAGCAATAAAACGAGCATGTAACGTAAAAGAAAAAGGCTATTGAAATTAAGCTAGTTGTATGCGCACTACAGCAAGTTCTCTTTTCGAGTATAGTCTTTCAGTTTCCTGCAAACTTCATTTATGAGATCTTTAGAATTTCTAATTTCTGGGCCGTTGACAATTTGCTCTCACTCAATCCTATATAATGATGGAAGCTCCAACGAGTTAATACCGATTTTTATTCCACGATCTAAGATCTGATCAGTCTGATTAAGTCCACAATCTGGATGGCACCAGGAGCAAGCGGCTAGTGGGGCTATATGACACTAATTATCTACAACTTTTTGTGATCTGCGGTTTGACGACAAAGAAAATATTTGTACTAAAGGTAATTGATCCGTTCGTTGGCATTTTCTGCGGATGAGGTACAACAGCTAATGATGATTCATACATGAAAAACCCTAGCAGATATTGTACTACCCGCTCAGGCAGAAACTTGATGTCGAAATGACATCCTGGGAATGGTGCATACGCACAAAAGCCTTACACAAGTTACCAAGAATATTAGATACGGTTCCTGCCAATTGATTAGTTTGCTGTTGATCGTTTCTGGCGTGTCTGCACATTGTATATTACCAGCAAGTGAATCCTTCGTACAGAACCCACGCTGTATCCAGCTGGTTGTGTACACTACTAGGGCGTAAGGGACTAACATGATGGAGGCAGCTACCTCAGTGTTTCTAATTGGCTAATGATAATGACTGGTCCAAGTGGTTTGCTATTAGTAATCTCCCACCTATTTGCAGTCCCAGTTTTATGGGTGGCGTTGGAAAAAAGTAAATAACTAAACTTGGCATACTGAACAATGTCAGAGATGCTCTTATAGTAAAACAAAAACCGTCAAAACTGAATGATTATTTTGACGATGAGATCCGCAGTTGGCTCATCCGAAATTCAAACAACTAGGTAATATTATAAGCTGGTAACAAGTCAACTACTCATGTGATATGCAGTTCATGTACATACAGATCCAACTGTCATTATCAAGGGCTGTGAACTAGTTTCTCTTGAATTATTTAGTTGGTCATCAAAGGAACTTAAATTGAATTTACTCAGCTGAAACTACACAGAAACCATTCATTTGATCACTTTCTTATTTTTGCTTAGAAAAGGAACTTCTAAGAAGATGCTAATGTTGAACATGACATTAGCGTGCGCTACTAGACTTATCTTAAAAGAGTAACTCCACCCATAAACACGAAACTGTGATTGGAATAGGTGAGAAACTACTAATACCAAATCACGTCAACCAATCAATCAATTTGAGCAATCAAGAGCAAGTGGTGGAATGCGCAGTGGCTTTTATCAGCATTAACATCTTGTATCAAAATGCTGGCTCAAAGTCAATTTACTGCCGCTTAAGGCTTTAGTGTTCTTCATCCAGAACATGTTGTGCTGAGGCATTAGAGGAGATGGGTTTGTGATGGTTTATGTTCACAGGGGACAGTTCTCAACAACAGCCTGGCTAAATGATAGATTTGGTTATATTTAAGCACAAACCAGTGGTGGGTAGTACACTGGCCAAGTGCACTTCAGGGCTAACATGACCAGAGTGAACCAGCACCCAGCAGTGCACCATCCACTGGATGCCCATTATAACTCAATTGTGTATGAACCTCAACTGAGTTAATTTATCTGGTTTCACCATGGTAACCCATTTTGTAAGAAGTAGGTCTGACATATGGGTAGATAGTTAGGAAAATAGGTGATTACTAGCTGAGTATATGGCTTATACATAGGTAAGGGCTACTGTTTTTACTACCTATACCCACTAGCAACCTGCTTGCAAGCAGGTAGCTTGCTTGCAGGTTGTTAGTAGGTAGAGAGTAAAAAGCAGAAGTGGGTGCTAACCACCATGGTTAGCTAGGGAATTGAATGTTGTAATGTGTATATGTTGGAGACGTCTTAGCCTGACTTTAGCCTCTTCCTGATCAGGATACGGGCCTGCATTTTTCTATATAGAAGTGGGCTGCACAGCCAGCACAACTGTTGTTGTTTGTTGTTTTTTTATTGCCCCCTTTCTTTCCATGCTTTTGTGATGTAGCATGAGTGCCCATCATGAGAAGACGATTTAACAAAATTTGACTATTAAGAAAAAGGAGAGTAAAAACACTTAAGTTCATCCTTCTATATTGTTGGCTACCTATTGGAACATTTTGTTGAAATTCCTTTTGGATATTTGACAATCAGAAACCCCAAGAAAACATTAATTTCTCACATATTTCACCCAAAAAAAAAACTGAGCCAGCATGAGCAAAAGCAACACCTTCCTGGTCAGCATACTATATATGTACTAACTTCTAAGTTACACTTAGTCCTCAAAGGTCAAACATTAAACCTTGTAACTTATGTCACACTTGGTCTGAAAGTATTGTTGGAAAAGAAAACCTTGATTAACAACAGTTCACTAATCCCTCATTAATCTGGGACAATGATGATACAGATACAAGTTATTTTTGCACTGCCTAGTGTTTGTGGGGGATATCAGGAAGCAGAAGAGAGACCCCCATTGGTTCTTTAGTTGGTTACTGAGTCCTAAAAGCTCACAGGGGTGAGACCAGCTTGGCCTTGAGACAGGGTCAAAGAAATGAAAGAACCAGGTGTACTTCACAAGTGCGCACTAAATTCAGTAACAATCAGCTCTTCTGCACTCTAATTAGGTTCAGGTTTAAGGCCAATTGGATAGGTGAGGGTTTAGGGTTTCTTTGGATTTTGAACAGGTGGCAAGTCCTAATTGGCCTGGATGCTTGTTTTCCTTTGGGTATGTGTCACCAAGTTATTGAGTTATTGAATTGGCACTGAAAGAATGGTAATTCTAGCCCAATTGTTGTGTTTCAACAAATTTTAATACTTTGCAGCTGAAGTTTAGAGGAATTTTTGCATACCCCAAGCTCATGAAACTAGACTAGTGCTAGTTTTCAAAGTTTTTGCTCCAGTTTTTTTGAAACTTTCTGTGTAGTATGTAGAGCTCCTTGTCACCAGGGGTAAAGGCATCCAGTGCATAGCATACAACTCTTGATCCTTACTATTGGAAATTGGAAGTAATCATAAAATAAACCTTAATATGTTGAACATAAATTTATTTCAATCATGACTATGAACACAATCTTTGGTTTGAAATTTTGTTGTTTCAAATTCAATGATATTTGAAAACATGCAATTGAAAAGTTGATTTTTTTCAAAATAATTTGAAAAATCATCAAGAACATCAAAAATTGAAAAAAACGAAAAATACAGAATTTGATGTAACATGGTATTGGCCACCTAGAGTGGATCACATTTCAGAAATTTGAAATTTAGGCTAATATTATTTGAAATTATAATTTCTTTGAGAATGCCAAAAATGTAAGTTATTTCTTAACATGGAACAAAAAATTGGTGAAAGCACACTACGATGTATAATTTTTTAGAGAAAACTGGGACTACAATGTATAGTATAAAAAGTAATAACACGTAAGGTTTTATTCACTTAAATTTTTTTAAAGATCATTTGCAGTTAATTTAAATTTCAAACATAAAATGAGTTATTAAACCCATCAATATGCAATTGATTGGTAATTGTATCATTGTGTAATATACATTAATAATTTTATAAACATTGATTTAAAACCCCTAATTTACAGCAATTAACCATTTTATATTAATTTTGAAAACTCATTTATAAAATGTTAAATGGTAAAAATAACACTTAGCCCATGTACATCTTCAATGGAAGAACATTTTACAACTTAAAAATTTCATAATTTTCATTATTATTATAACATAATGTATTAACAAATGTTTTTAAAACATTTGATATGAACTTCACGAGTTGAAAAGAATTTGAAAATTTTAATGAAGAAGATTCTTCTTGATGGTTGTCTTCTTACATGTGCAAGATTTCATAGATAAACTATCATTAAATTTAGTCTTTTGTAATCCTTTTGATAATTGTAGCATTGCGACAAGTCTGTTGCAAAGTGAAAATTTATTCCAATTAATAATTAATTTATTCATATTTGAACTAATTTATGATACACTGATATATTGGGATGTAAACCATCATGAATTGAAAAGTTTAGTTACAAAATGTTTTTCAAACATTCATTATGATATAACAAAGTTCCATAGGTATCGAAAATTGTCAAATTGTGATAAGTTCTTGCCTACATTGTAATGTGCTCCCACCAAAAAATCATATTTTTTTGAAAAACAACTAATGATCACTTTTCATTAATATTTTTCATCATTTACAATGTTTAAACTTTATATCAAATATAGAAGATCCCACAAATACCATTTCATAAGGACTAAATTTCAATTTTCTTTCAATTTTAATGCTTACAAAGTCTTTCAAAATTTCAAGCATGTGAAAAATATTGTAGAATTGAACAAAAAGAGTTAGTTTTAATGAAAATTCAAACCAAACCAACTTGACAAGCTCACATGGACTTAAAAGATTCACAATGGCCAATTTTGTAAAGGGAGCACTTTTCCCTTTATAATTCATGTAATTTTACATGGAATTTTTATGAATTTTGTCCAAAATTTTTCTTTGCAAAGTGAGAACCCTTTAAAATGAATCTTGAAACTTGGGACTACATATGTACTTTTGTTGAATCAAATATGATAGGGATGATCTAATATTAATTTCATAGACTTTAAAGAGAACTTTCCAACATCTTAATTATCAAGCTCTTCAATTGACCATCATTTGGTCCTCCAAATGATGTTCCAAGTTCAATGGGAGTCAAAATTTATTTTTGCATGGCAAATTTTCAAATTATCATTTAACTTCTAGTCATTATTGCTTTAAATAATGTGAGCTCATAAAATTGAACCTCACATTTTAAGACTTTTTCAATGATCCAAAGATCATTTGATTTGAACAAGATTCAAACCTCCACACCTCAATGCCCTAAAGATCTAAAGTTTCCCATGGAGTCCCAATTCTCAAAGTAAGATTACACATACAAGTCATGGGTGTTCCTCCCTTGCATTCCCAAATGCCTACTACTCACCTTTACAACATTATAACTAGGTTGTAATTGTGTGCACCCCCATACATATAATGTAGGTCAAGTTTTTCTTTTAGCTTACTAGGTTTAAAGTCTCATATATATACTAATAATTTTTTTTGGTAAAAAAATGGATAACAAATTAAGTAGCAACCATGAATTCAATTTGAAAATTTGTCCTAGTGCCATTCTAAAGGCCCCATGCCTTTTTTCTACCTTGAGAGCCAATGAATGTGTCAAGGGTTTACATTTTGTTGCAAAATCAAAAGTCAACAAGGTTCTTTACCATTGATGCCATTGATCTACAGATTCATCAAAAATAAAATAAAATAATTATATTGAATTCTTTTTGAAAAAAATTGCTTCAATGATTTTTATATTTCATATTGGATGTTATTAATACAACATGGCCAATTGTATCACAATTGAAAAATCTATTGATTGGGCTGACATAAGGGTCAAAATCACAATGAATGGGGTACCCAAAAAAAGTATCACACTGTAAAAGATTTCAATTTATGAAATTTCAAATATGGACTATGTTCTGTTGTATTATATGATAATATGGAATGACAAATGAGTTTTATAAGTTACAATAACAAAAATGGTTTCAAATGTATGTAGATTAAGTTGCATGTGTCACTAAACTAAGCCTAGGTAAAAAACATTTGTTTGTACTGTTAGTACTCCAAAGGTAAGTAACTTGGACTCCTGATTCTTGTGGGGATATCTCAATTATGATTGTACTCTCAAGATGCATACCTTTCAACTAAATTATAGTAGTACATTCATGAATTTCAAGTTATAAAATAATGAAAATAATGAATACTGAATTAGGTTAAAATCAGCAGACTTATTCATCATAGAGGCCGACAGTCGACTTCTTGGGGTGATGGGTGTTGGAGTACAACCCACATGCAGGGCCTTTTGAGTTCCATTTGTAGAAACCCATTCACCCATTTTCACACCCCATATACCAGCCCCAATTATTGTAACATAGTCTTCCTAAAGTATCTTCATATGCTTGAACTAGATCCGAAGTACCGTCTCTGAAGAGGATCAAGGACTTGGGGGATTGCTATTCAAGATTTGGACTACCCCAAAAGCTTATATTTCTTACAGCATGTTTGCATCAGGGAACATTTTGTTTCCCCAATTTTGTGATGTAGTTAAGCTGGCAATCTATGCACAAGAAGATTTAGTCAATTTTGGCTATAGACCAAAGATGAAAGTAGAATACCTTAAGAATTCTTCATATATTTTGGCTACTTGCTGGAACCTGTTGTAGAAATCTGTTGATTGATTAAATTAATGAGAAAAATCCTTAGTATGTGTCAAAAAAAATCATGTATTTCAGGTTGGAAAACTGTAGAAATTCACCCCAGCGAAAAAACCACTGGTTTGCATCTGTCCACTTACACATCAATGGTGGATTTGCATATGCCTATCCAGAGCCAGCTCTTTTATTGGCATCTTCTAAGTTCTCATCAGTCAGGTGTTGGCGATCTAGTTTGACTAGACAATTGAAATTTGTAACCAAAACCCAGTAATGTTGTAGTTTCGAAAGCAAAAATTCTTGTACTGTTAACAAACTTAATTAATAATACATGAAACCCACCACCCAAGGAGAAGAGCCAGGACACTCATCAAACATGAGAATTCAGAAACACAATTACATTGAATCCAACCTGACTTTTTCTATGTTATTTCCAGCAACCCATATGAAAGCAAATTGTGACAGTGTTTTCTGATATCATAGTTTTTCTGGGTTTTTTTGTAGAGAGTTGATGGTCTAGAGTTGCCATAACAAAAATTGCATAATTATTTCTTATCTTGGTCTGAAAGGATGCATAATAATCCTCTATCCAGAAGAGTGAGATATGAAAGACTGAGCTTCACTCTTGTAGTTCTTAGGGACACGTAGTAAAGAGACGCATCACAAGGGACACATTGTTGATCATTATAAAGTCAGCAAGTGAAGTAGTAGAATAAGTATTTATGAACTTTGATGTTCTATAATACTATTCCTGAAAAAAATTCAAACATTCTTGTATGTAAATTATATTATTTCATGAGATCAGAATGCAACATGGTATCAGAGCTAAAGGGAAAAAATTCTGATTTTACGACTTGAAAGCAATAAGTCTTTGAATGAAAATAATGATAGGTAAAATTTATAAAATCAACTTCAGTAATGAGAAGTAAAATTAAGCATTAAAATGTCTCACAAGGTAGACATAAGTCATGTTCCCAAATTTGATAGGAAATACTTTCATGTTTGGAAGCATAGACTCATGTTGCTCTAAGCATAAAAATTGTGGACTTTAATAGAAGGGATTGAGGTCAAACGAGTAGCTCCAATAGCACAAATCATTGCTAGAGCACAATTACTTCTAGTCATAGGTGTTGGTAGGAGATCTTACCTAGAAGAGAAAGATGTTGTATTTTCAACAATCGTTAACAATTGCCTTGACAACAATGTAGTACCACATGTACAAGCTTGTCTAATAGCCCATAGTGTGTGGACTAAGCTAACTAGATTGTATGAGTCTAAAGATGAAATGACTAAAATGTATTTAAGAGATAAATTACAAACTTTCAAAATGAAGGAAAATGAGAACACCAGAAAACATTTAAATCTTATTAGAAAAATTATTTACAACCGGGTCATTACTATTATATAAAGATGTTTAATCCTTGATGAGAAGTATGCCTATGAACTATAAAACCTTCATAAGTTCATTTATACATCAACCCAATTTCACACTACAATTTTTAATAACTAACCTTATTTAGAAAGTGATCTTGATGAAAAGTCCGCTCCCTTATAATAGATTTTAAGTTAGTTTTATATGGAAGAAAGAGGCTTATATATAATAAGAAGAAGAATTTTTTAAATGGGAGGCAATCATTTGAAGGATAATGAAAAAGATGATTCATATACAATAAAAAAGGAAGAAGACATCACAAAATGGATCAAGCACAAGTAAGAAGAAACATAAATTAAGTTTAAAGCATATAAAAATTTAGACAATATAAATTAATGGTAGAATATCAATTAAGTAGAAAATCAAAATCCTCAAGTTTGATGGGGAGGAGAGTACATCTCTATATAATTTAACTTTTTTTTTTGAAGAGAACAAAATTAATAGAAAGTATATTATACCTAATATTATTGAGCAAAATGATGTTTCAAAAAGAAACAATAGAACATTGATTAGCTATGCTACATCATTTTAGTATAAGTAAGTCATTTTGGAGAGAATCACTAATTATTACAAATTATTTCCAAAATAAATCACCCACAAAAACAATTGCAAACCATAAAATATTTATAGAAATATGGTTTGGGATTAAACCTAATATCTTTTACTTAAAACCTTTTGATTGTAAGAATTTTTCACTTGTGCACAAAGAAAATAGACCAAAGTTAGACACACAAATAATAAATTGCATTTTTTGGGGCTATAATGAAGAAGCCAAAACATATGGATTATTATAATAAAAAAAATTATAAGCTTTAAAGATGTGGTGTTTAAAAAAACCAAGACCATGAAGTTGTGGGAGAACATAAGAAAAAAACAAAATCAACAAAAGAAGAATTGCTCTTTGGTTCATGATGTTTTAGACAATACCAAAATGCTAATAGATCAAGAATCTATTAACTTCTATCTATAACTACTTTGCATATAATTTTAAGCAACACCTTGAGTTGCTCCCCAAGTTAGTTGAATCCTTGGAATTAAAAAATAATAAGATCTTGGAAAACATAAAAAATTGGTGCATATCTATGCTTTCACCATCAAAGAGGGTTTTCAAGGAATACAAATTATTGGTTGTTAAGATGGTTAAAGACAATGGCATTTCTGAGATTACAAAGGCAAATTACAAGATCTTCTATGTTATGTGGAGATGTTCCTAGGTTTGGCTTGTGTGTTACCTTTATTGGAAGTAATGCAAAGGTAATCTAAATTTGCCTAAAGGTGAAACATACTCATTTGTGATTTTGTTTATGTTGTGAAACTTAATAGAGTTGATTTGTTTGTTATGTAATGTGACACCAAAAGAGGAATTCCACCAATGCAGTTTTTTTTGTCCTTGATTTCACTAAACACATCAATGATTATTTGTGCTTGACTTGGTGGAAACAACTTGCCCCCAAAATTGAGTATGATGCCAAGTATTTGTGGGAGGTAAGTTGTACATGTTGCATGTTATAGATGTAACCACTAGGGTTGTGAGCCTACTAGAGGCTTGGGTTTGAGGCATTGATTTTGTGAAGAAACAATGTTTGATGCAACAAGTCTAATAGTTGAATTTCATAGTCACTGCCTGGTTCAAGAATTGTTCAATGCCACTATGGTAATCTATCCCTGATATTGGTTACTTCTAGAGGTTGAAGTCACATTCCCAAGGCATTTAATGATTATTTAAGCATATTTTGAGCTCCAAAAGGCCAAGTTGGGTATTTTTGGAAAGCTTGTGGGACCATTATTAAACCTTATCCTTTTTAATCAATAATCATCCTTCCCAAAATTGACAATGTATGACAATTGTTGAATTACTATGGTGCCTTTTCACAATTCCAACCCAACCACAAAATTGTGGAAGAAGCTTGGATTAAATACAAATTTCAACCACCATCTTTCAAAATGGATTAAGTTCATGAACCTATATGCATGTGTATGGTTTTGGGTATTGAGGAGGATGAATGGATGTTCTCCAACCTTGCCTTCATTAATAACAAGCTTTGGAATATATTAACTACTCACTTTGACCTCATTGTCAAGATGTATGCATAGACCTTCTATTCACTAGAATCATGTTTCCTTTCTACACAACCATTTATGAATGGAATGCTAATTAGACCTGTTATGGGGTGGAGGCTTAGTTATAATGTAGGTGTGTGACTAGGTTTTGTGGAGGCAACATGTTTGATGCAATATAGTGGTTGCTAGAAGAAGCATAATTTTGTTATTTCCATATACTAACAATGATATAATAATGCTCAAAATAAATAAAAAGTTGAGTTTTCATGACATGTATGTGGTAAGAACTTTGCACTTGAAAATGTCCATCGCATATTTTTGGTTTCTACCATTGCCCATATTGTTTGTAGACTTCAAACTTCAAGTGCAACATGTACATTTCTTTTTGGGTGCAAATACAGTCAAAGGAGCCAATGGGATTACTTTATAAAAGGACCATAATCCTTTTTTAATCATTTTCATTATTTTCAAAAGAATTTTTGAGTGAAATCTTTTGCAACTTGTTATTGAAAATACATATAGTTGCCCCAATATATCATGTTTTGGTGTTAGTCATTGTTAAATAAATATGAGTTTTTCAAAATGTGCAAATTTTGCTAAGTTTTGCATTTCTTTTTGAAACATTATCATAATTTCAAATCATACCAAATATGCCAACTATTTTCAAAGTTTAAAAATTACAAATTGTAGTGTTTTTTTGAGTGTGGGTAGTAGGTTATTATCACTTGAATTTTTTTGCCCTCAAATTTTCTTTGTTAAAAAAATCCTTTACCTTAATTCTTTGTAAAATGGAATGCTTCTAGACAGTTGCACATTACAAAAGTCCATTTTTTGGTGCCATAGTGGCAAATTTTGTAATACCAAACTTAAGGTACCCCAATTAATTAATTTCCAACTATACTTGTAAAATCAAGTTAAAAAATTGAGGATTAAATGCAATCATTTCATTACAAAGTGGACTTTTAAAGTGTTGTAAGATTTTCAATCATAGTCCATAAAGTATGTTATGGATTTTTATTGTATCATAAACATGTGTCAAGCGTTGATTTTTTTTGGGTATGATTATGAGGTTATTGTAATGTTAAAATAAAGGTTTATAAGCAATTTTAATATTTTAATTTATTTAGGTTTTTATAAGATTGCCAATAATATGTAAAATTCATGATATACCAAAATGGAAAAATTCAAAAAATTGTTTTTGTAAAAAATGACATTAATATCTTGAATAACATTTATAAATTACAAAAATTGAAAAAACCCATGTTTTGTTTCCAACTTTTCACTTAATTAATCAAATCAAAACATGTGTTATAATTTACAAACTTATAAGTTAACGGTTTAGGTATTCTGCTTGTTTCATATTTTGAAATGGATAATTTTGCATTCCCAATTCATTAAACATTTGAATTAAGTTTTTTGAAAAACTAAAATTATGGACTACACATGTGCCATTTTTAATCCACCTTAAATCATAGTAGTGACATACTCTCAATTCGATTCAAACATACACGTATTTTACGTATTTTTGGGCTTTTTAAAAAATACTTGAAAATACTTGATACAAAGGCCAATTTTCAAGCCTTTGTATTTTTATAATGTTTTTTTAAAAATACTTG
>Ga0209208_10009092_pt1 | contig 13112 bp, 16 predicted proteins | sample S1TSphfallax_3_FD_187694 | JGI IMG/M metagenome (GOLD analysis project Ga0209208, IMG submission 187694) | Host-associated microbial communities from peat moss isolated from Minnesota, USA - S1T2_Fd - Sphagnum fallax MG (SPAdes) (version 2) | ecosystem: Host-associated > Plants > Peat moss >...
TAGACACACTTGTCGTTGAACCTGAATATTTTTATAATTTTATTTTTTGGAGGGAATCTAACCATGTCATCAACCATGTTGTTGTTGTCATATATGTTATGGTAAAAACAATGGATCCTTATTGACTATGGAGGCATGTAATGATGTGTGTCATATACAACTACAAATGTAGTCATAGATGTGATAAGTTCATATTTTTGGTGTAATGTCATATTGTTAATGCCACATTTGCCTATGCTTACACCGCCAGCATAGTGGTATCCAAAGATAGTCCTAGTGTTGCAGCCACTTCTTGTAGAACTCTTATATGATGGACACTCAAAGCTACCTTTGCTTGTCTAATACCCCAATTTACTCCACTTTTTTATTGGTAGCATGTCTTGAATGACTCTACATAATTCCTCTAAGTTTAGCTTTTGGAATGTTGTAAAGGTGATCTCCAAAGCCTTTGTCATCAACCACTTTTGGAATCCAGAATCATTGATATTTGGTGCTCTCACAAATATTCTTGAAAGGCACCCCCTTCAACATTGCAATGCACACATTCAACCATGTCACCACCCTCAAGGGGATTGCCTCTACAACCATCCATGTTTTTATATTCTAGTCACCCAATCACCATTACTTTGCAAGAACATTACTTTTCCAAATTCAACACCTTACAATAAATCAAACTTCAATTATCTTGATGGATGATGAAATGATCTCCACATTAATAATTGTTTCTATTGCATGCAACATCAAGATTTTTACCACACAATTGAAGTTGGCACAAGCCTACTCCTACACATCATCCAATGATCTTGGGAACATGGACAAAGTTACACGCTTTCAAACTAATTGTTTTAAGATGAAACTCCTATTCATATGTCCTCAACCTAACCTTCTTTCATCATCAAGTTAGTCACCTATGGGAAAGGTAGTAACCAAAATGTCATAAACTGATCAACTTTAGCACATCTTCTGCCAATGACACCAGAGAACTCCCTCCAACCAACATTGCCAACCTCAACCATTTCACAAAACACCCTTGTTAGAAATGAGATGAGTTGTGCAAAAAAACTTTGACAATCTTGGCCCTCATGCTCTTGAATGGCATTCCATATGTAGCGAAAAAATTCACATTAAACTATCAAGTCAAATCAGGGATGATCAAAATGGAAAAAGAGAGGAAAACAAATGAATGTGTACACTATATATCTAAGTGTATCATTGTATGTATAATGTCATTGTGCATAATGATGATAACCAATCTCAGAAAATCCAGATACTAGTTCAACAGGCATTATGTTGAATTGCAGCCAACCTAAGGTCCATCTGGTCTTAAACCCTAGTCCTCCATTCCAAGTGGCAATCACATCTCGTCACATTCATTCTTGCTAAAACTGACCTAAGTACCTGGTACATCAAGAAAATTTCTCATTGATTACCATTACATGAAGATGGATACCTCATGCATTGATATGGATACATCTGTAAACAGAAAGGCAGAGGGGAGATTCACCTCTATTTTATCCCCTCCTGCACAAACAACAGCTAAGTTAGCACTCATCTGTGTGCACATCCATAATACACTAATCAGCTGAAACCATATTTAAAGAATATGATTGCCTTTGATTCACAGGGTTGTGGCCAATGTGGTGAACTTTAATTGGTTCTCAGTCTACACTGGTTTTCATGTTCATGGGTGGGGATGAGGAAATAACTGGAATACCATTTTGAATGCAATAGACACCAGTAGAGACACACATACCAGGCATGGGTGTGAATCTGGTCTAAGCCAATTAATGCTATCCCAAGCTTCAAGGTTTGAAACTGTTTTGTGTGGCAGGAAAGAACAATCTACTCAAGCAGTTCTTCAATATAATGCAAGAAGGTTCAATACTGATGCACCAAATTCAAAACACATCTAGAACCAGCTAGAAATCAAAAGCACCATGAAACAAAATTGCATTCAATAGCTTGAAGCAGTGATGTTTTTTCGAATGACAGGTGCATCACTTGGTTCATAAAGCAAGTTCATATGGCACTGAAATTATGGGAGTTGTCCCTATTTTACCCAACTGGATTTCGATCTTCATCAATGTCCAGCCTGAGAGTGTGTTCTGGGCTAGCCCCATGTGGACCCTTTTCGTACAGAGCTGGCAAATAGGCTTTGTAGGCAGGCATGTATGTCGACACAAAATCTGCAACCTGAATTTGGACAGACAAAATTAGCCTGCAATTAGAGGGAGATGTGCCTGCATTTTTGCCAAAGAATGATCATTGGAAGTGGATGTGTGAATTAGAGAGCTTATGGAACATCAGGTTTGTCTTTTGATTGTCGACACAGTTTTGCCAAAGAATGATGATCATTGCAAGTGGACATGTGAATTTGACTATGTGGAACATCATCAGGTTAGTCTTTGATTTTTGCACCTGGCAGACAGGATGTGCACCTTACCTGTTCATCTGTCATGCCTGACCCACCATCAGCACGCATTCCTGCCTCTGCCTGATCAACAAGCAATCACACCGCATGAGACAGAAATTGTGCCAAAAGGGAATCGTATGAGGATGCCAGAAGTGCTAATCTTACAGAGAAGAGATGGATCTCTGTGAATGTGAAGTGTGGGTTTGATTTCAAACCTGCTGCCGCCACTTGTAGACCCAATGTGGATCCCCAACTTGAATAATAATCCACGAATCAATCATTTTATGCCAAGCATCATTATATGCCGCCAAATTCTTATTCACTGCCACAAGCTGCACCATCCCATCACAATTTCCCAAGAGTCATCACACAACGGATTAGATCTTAGTTTGGATACCTTCAGCAAATCTTGTAAAGCTCAAACAGGGATTAGTCAAAGGACTCTGATTGACTCTGCCATGTTCCCCTGACCTGCAACTTGGCAGTGTACAAATTTGCTGATTTGCAGTTGGAAATGATGAACGTGATGTTGTGCAGCTGTTGGAATTGCCATGGCAGAAAATGGAACACCTCAAGAATTATGTGTTCAAATACTTCCAGATAGGGCAGCAAAACAAATGCTCACCTGAGGATCAATAGCAGCAACTGTACACTCGTCTTCTGGTTCAAAACCCAACATCCAGCCTTCAAAAAGCACTACCTGTCCATCATCCACATACCTTTGAACGTCCTCCTCTAAGAACTCATCTACGCAGAAATTTGCAGTGTTCAAAGCAAACAGGCATAACATGCATAGTTACTGTGTCAGATGGGCATTTTGGAAGCAGCAACTCATACCTTCAGAGGTGCCTCCACCTCAGCCCATTTTGAAGGATCTGCTCTATCACCATATCCTGCATTTGCAGACTATCACATCCAAGTGTCCACATTATCTATTAACTCACATCCCCATTGATTAGGTTCTTGATCTCCTCTCCTGGGAGTCACAGAGAAATAAAGTTTGTCTAGAATAGTCAAATGCACAGGCTGTCAGTGCAAACATAAATATCCTACCTTGTCATAGTGTGGGAGCTTTGCTGTCATACCTGCAAGACACATAATGTAGTAATCAGCTTCTGCAAGGTGCACAGTGAGGAGATAAGTATTTATCCGCTTCAAGAACAGTGATGTATTCATCTCAATGGCAGTTGTGGGATTGAATATGACACTGGGAAGTACAAGATGCAAGCCAAAACTGCAAAGGCAAATAGAATCAGATGGGTAGGGAGGCATACCACTAGATGTGAGAGAGCAAAGTGCCTTCAGTGTCTGAATTCCCAGCTGCAAATCATGGCTGCCTGCGTTCCCTCGCATCTGGCCACATTTAAGAGTATCCCATCTGCAGTTATATTTCAAATTTCCACTGCCAAGAAACCTCAGTCCTGTAGATCAGCCAAGTGCAGCAAGATTTGGTTCAGCTGTGAAAGCATTACCTTCAAGAGATGGTTGTCGCAATTCAAAGCTGCCAGCTCTGCCTGCAAGAAACTCCATAAGACGCAACCACTCATTATTCTCGAACACTACCACACCAACTTAAAGCACTTTTCACTTGAAGTTACAAATAAAACACTCTTTATCCAGAATTAGAAATTGTGGTCTATTTGTGGATAGTGGATACCTGACTGGAAGCTGTCAAATAAAAGTCATCAATAGAGATTGCTGCTGCATGACTGTCATGTACATATACGTCTTGATAAGTAATGTCTTCATAGTTATGATTTAAGACAACCTGAATAGAGTAAAGAGACGACCTAATATTAACCTTATAGAGATGCTAGATCCAACAACATATCAGCCAGCAGGAAAACAAGAAGATCAAATCCTAAAGACAAAGGAAACAATATGTGGAGTGGTGTGAACATTAGTGACTGTCACACACATATTCAGTGACCTTCAACAGCAACTGATATGGTAGTAACCCACTACCACAACATCAGCACTAAATCATCAGAGCTCTCAGCAGTGGCTGGAGGTCAATGCCATGCATTAGCCTATGTATTGAGTTTCTGCCACAAGACCAGATATGATGTGAAGACTCCCATGACGATGGCAACCTCAAAAAAAAATTACAAGGGGGAGACCAAGGATTCAAACAAGGGAAATGAAAAAAAGAACAAGAGAGAGACCACGAGAACTTTAAGAGCATGATTTTTTGATGAATGTCATGTACATATACCTATGAGATTGCAGAGAAGTTTCCAAAATAACATTTTGAAGGTAACATGACAATGAGTACAATCATAACCTTATGAGAGTGTTGCTCACAAGGTGTCAGACCATTACCTCTGTCACCACTAGCAGTGACCAGCTGCCATGCCTACCCATTGTCTTCATCAGCTCCCAACGGTGGGTGTAGATAAGTATACAATACTCAGCACAAAATTTTGGGCAAACCATTACACAAAATCTGCATCCTGACTTTCTATTACATTTCCAGAAGCAAGAGGAAGACTTGGTCATGATGCTGGCTACCAATCAAGCCATGGCTTATCAAAATAGCCAATAGTGTATCCTCATTCAAGATGCAACAAGCTGTGAGGCCAAGCTTCATTTCATTTTAGCTTTCCCCCTTACAAGCAAGCATCTCAGTCTAAAGCATAGAGAGGTCTACATAGAGGGGAGTGGTTGGGACCTCCTGCACCCTGAACAGATCCTTTCTGCCAAGACCACTGGTATTGTCAAGTACAGTACTAAACTCAGACATCTCATTGTAAGCCTACTTCCAAAACACAGATATTAGATTGTATGTGGACAGCTTACAGCCAAAAGAATGTGGCAAGAAGAGGATTGTAGCTTTCAGCACATAAGTTGCGCTGCTTTCTTTGAAAAGGAGTTAGAGAAATGGCATGAGATCTGCAAGTGACTGAAGTGATTTTGCACCAACCTGCCAAGAGAGTTGAAAAGATACTCAAGTGAATCGACAATGGTGGTCTTGCCGCACCCTTGTGGTGCACTAATCCCTATCTGTTCCCACCACCACCCAGCACAATCCAAATACTCCTTAGAAACCATCACATGCAGTCACAGGCAGTCCAGTTGCCATTGCACATTGTGCATCTGCAAAATCCACAAGCTGTAAAAACAAGTGATGATAAGTACATAAAAACAATTGCTAAAGAAGATCAATGCTCAACTGAAAAACAAAGATAGGCTGTGGATCATCATCATTGTCCAGTTCAATATTGGTCACATACCACCAGAGGTCGAACAAACTCTCCCTCTTTATACTTTAAAGTATGGAGTTCCAATTCCCGTTTGCACCACAGGAACACCGGTACATAATAGTGGTAAATACGGACTTTTTCTGACAGTGAGAGCTCAAACTCATTGAATCCCAGCTTTCTTGAAAGCTTCACTCCTATAGCGCACCACTCATCAATTGTTTGTGCTACACTTTCCTTGGTGAATCCTGTCTTTGCAAGCAAAGGGCCACTGCAAATACATCAAACAATCTACAATATGAATCTTCAGATAGAAATAAAACTTCAGGGAGAAAAAAAATGAAGTAAAGAAAAAAGGAGACAACAGCAACAAGGTAACAATGGTGTATAACAATTCCAAATAAGGAAGAGTACTATTCTTTTGAAAGACCAATAACCACAATCACTCAAGACATCTTCCTCCTTATGAAAACATACCACAGATCACATATCAATTTCATCAAGCCATGATGCCATGCAGAAAAAGCACATGCCAGCAGTAGCAGGAGTAAATCCACTCACCCTAATCTGCTTGCAATTTCTGGGCTACTGGATTGTTTGCTATGAAGGAGTGCGTGAGGCACGCACATAGATTGAAAAAAATCATAATTCATTTGAGGTTTCTGCACACAGCTCCTGTTCTTGATTTTAACATTCATGTTGGCAGCGATGCCGTGCAAAAACTTAACCCAACAATGGAGATCCAAATGAGAAGGGAGAGAAAAGAGAAAACAATTGTATCTGGACTATGTCACAGGTTGGGGGGCCTCAGTGCTGTAGTAGATGCACACTTTAGTGAAAGGAAAGAAAGACAAAAGTGCCTGAAGAAGAAGCTCCGTGCCCGCATTTCTGAGCGAGAACGGAGAAATTTTGAAAGAAAGCATCATCTGCCGGGGGAAAAAAAGAAGAAAAAGCCAGCAAATAGAAGACAAAAAAACATGCCTGCAAATGAACTCGTAGACATCCACGAGGTCGGGAGCAACAATGCTCGGAGAGCTCTTCTCCGTCCCTGCACCGATCTCATCGTTCTCGCTCTGCGATACCTCCTTTCTCTTCACTGAGAGCCTCCTCCTGTCCCAATAGCCATGCCACTGTGATCCAGCCATCACAAAACACAAGATGTGAAGTTTGGCTCTGCAATAGAGTAGACAATAATCCGCGTCCAAGTCGTAATATCACGACAAGATAATGATCATCACAACAACAAGACGGTGATTATCACAACAACAAGATGCTGATTATTGCAACAGCAAGAAGCAAGAAGGATCCGTCTCTGCGCCGATACCCTCAGGGATTTCTCAAAGGAGAAAACATCATTTGAAAACGTAAAGACTGAGCTATCATGTTTTTGTATGCTAAGTTATTAGTTATTACCTAGTTCACTCCATTTTTGCATCTGATCGAAGACTTCCGACAGCCGGCTGGATTTGAGACACTTGCCGGACGCAGAAACCACCACATGAAAGCGGATCTCTGAAGAATCCGATGCCGTATGCAGCGCAAATCCGACTCCAAAAACTCTTCTTCTTCGCTCTTGCAAAACCCGCGAGTCCGACAACCCATGATGAATATGACTTCGGGGACGTAGAAATTTGTTTGTAATCCGAAAGACGGCCAACAATCTTCAGTAGCAAACTACGTACCATACTACTACTACCTTGGCAGCAGCGATTTTTCTGGTGACGAATCTTCGCCATTTTGCGAGAAATATTTTGGAAAAAGAATGATCTGTCGCAAATTCCCTGTTTTTTGAGTCGCCAAAAATAGAGAAAAAGAGAAAAAAAATCGCCACAATTGCCTACAATATGAAAGCGTACTTCAGATTTTCTACTTTCGTATATTGAATCTCGCCAAATTTGGCTAAATGTACTTACTACCGTCGCCACCTGAGAGACATCACAAAATTGAAAAAAGACAAAAAGAAAAACACTTGAGCAGCATCACAAAATTGGAAAAAAACAAAAACCAAAAAACAAAAAAAACACTGCATTTTGTGATCTTGCTCAAGTGGCTATCATGTTTTAAGTACATTTAGCCAAATTTGGCAATAGCCAAAGTATGAAAGTAGAAAATTTTAAGTACCCTTTTATACTGTAGGCAATTGTGGCGATTTTTTTGCAACTTTTTATAAATAAATAAAAATCTGGAAACTTTTTTGGCAAAAAGAGGGAATTTGTGACAGAACATTTTTTTTAAAATATTTTTCACAAACTGGCTAAAATCTGCAAGGAAAAAAAGAAATTGCAGCTTCAACACTAATTAAATTATTTTCAGAAATGTTGAATTTTCCAAAAAAAATCTTTTTTTCAAAGAATGTTCAAATTTTTGTGAAGGAAAATTATTGAATTTTCAAGAATCTTCTGTTTCATTGGAATAAAAATCTTCAAATTATGTAATTGCTAAGGTACTATACCATTATGGAATGTGTGGGGGTACATGCCATTGTGCCCAATAATGTGCATGTGAGGAATTTGGGCACTACCCAACCCTAGGGCATTATGCCATGGGAACTCCCCAATTTTATATGTTCCCACGTTCCCATCCAAATATTTACTTTTCTACCAAACTAGAAAGAACCGAGGAGTTGTTCACATTTTGTCTCTTTTCTTATGTTTCCTTTGCAAATGCTTGCAAATTTTGTTTTTCCAAACTTCGATTTCAATTTTTGACAACTTGTTGCTTAGGGTTAAAAGTCCAAATTTAGGGGGCATTAACTCTTATGCGATGAGTTCAATGTCATTATCAAAGTGACATTTGGAATTATTGGAATTCACATTTGAGGTATCACATGTGTTATTATTTCATGTATAAATTTCCTTTGGTTACAAACATAACATGTTTTTCTATTCATTGAAGCATGTGACACCTCTTAAGTGAAGCTCTTAACTAATGTTGGCCATTTCTTGATTATAGAAGAACCTTCATTCTTGATTATGATTTTATTTTATTTTTTAGTTTTCGATGAATCCCCCAATTTAGTCTTGAGACTAGTTATTTGGGTTTCTAAAAAAATCTTCAATTTCAATCTATTTTTAACAAAATTGGAGTCCAATTTAGTTTTAAATCAAGTTCAATTCCATTTTCATTACACACAATCCAAGATAGATATTATGTAACATTAATTACATACAACCAATTGAAATTAATTATTTACATAAAAAGTAGGGTTAAGTTTTTTTTTTTAAAGTTGTCCTTATGTACCTAGAGAACTTGAACTTCTTGAACAAAAGACAACAACAATGGTTCATGTTCTAATTCAATATGGTTGGTTACCCAATTTGTTTCTAATGGCGGTTTGAATTAAATGTTGAACCTTTGGTCCAAAGCCCCTAAAATTTGACCTTTAACATGAATCTAAATTTGCATAAAATAAAAAGCCTATCAACATTATTATTAACACCTTGGATCTATTGAAACTATGTTATGAACCTAATGCCACACATATCAATACACCTCTAGTTCAATGTGACATATTGATGAATTGTATATCATAAAAAAAATTCCACTTACTATAGGTCTATGAAGGGGACAATCCATTCATAAGTTCCAAATATAAGTTATCATGTGAAAAAGTTATGTTTGGAAATCATGGCTTTTCATTACTTAATATTATTATTTCACTATGTAATACGTTATATAACATATAAATGCATTATCATATTTACCAAATGCAAAAAATAAACTTATGTTATGATTGCATCTACATGCCATTAATAATCCAAGGATTTGCGTTATTTAAACAACAATTGTCCTCATTAGATGTGACAAGTTGGTTTAGTTGTTTAATTGGAATTTTGATTAAGTAAAATGGGATACTTGTATTTACAAAGCCTTATTAAAATGTCATTATTGTAATATGCAAAGTTGCAAATGTGACTATTGCAAATATTTAATAATTTGTACACATTTGTTTTAAAAGTTTCATGGAAATTTTTTGCATCTAAAGTAGGAGGTTTTGTATTACAATGATGTGTTCTACATGTTCAATATCAAATTCACTTGAATAATATTAATCTCCAATGTACTATATATTTGTATTATATTTAACAAAAATATATTGTTTTATACTTATAATAATTATGTAATCCATTTATTTTACTATTATATTTTGTAACCTATTATTTATTTGTAGTTTTTGAAGACATTCAATGAGGTCTACATATTAAATTAATCATAATACTTGTGAACATGGAATATCCCATTGGTTATGGTTTCATAACAATTGCAATGTCCTAATGATTCAAAAACACCAACATTGTTGTTTAATAAACTTTTTTGTTGTCTTTGGCTCAAACCAATTAATATTTTAAAGTTGCATTGATCAAAATATATAAAAAGTTTTCTTGAGCATTAAATTTGTAATTGTCAATTTGGTGTTTTTCATTTTGTTAAAGAGTTGATATTGAACCATACAATCAAAGTTTTTATCCTTTCTTTTCCATAGATAATCTAGTGGATTTTGAACAAATGAAAAACAAGCTTATGCTTACAAATAATGTATAAGAATAAATATTTGGTCTTTTAGGATGGTCAAGCTACTGAAAGCCATAAAATTGTTGTCGAATTTGAAATGTTGAAATGAATATTACATTTTTTGCTTCTATAAAATCACATGAAAATAAATCAACATGTTGTTAAAAATTGATTTATCAAACATTGTTAAATCTTTGTGCTTCAAGCATGAAAGAAGGATTTGATACAATTTCATTATTAAACATTTTATTTTTTTTAATGATGTTGAACATAAAGAATGGTGTTTTAAAAATTTATATTTTGTGTCATCAAAACTCAACAATACATACATTATATATGTGTTTGGGACAATAATTTCCCTATAATGCTTTTCATTTTAAGTATGTTAATTCCAAGAAAAAATAATGTTGAAAAATTACACAATACCTGGTTTAGATTTCATATTCATTTTTCATTTTTGAATTATGAGTAAATATTTAAAATATGTTTTTTTAATGTTTTTTCATAATGTTAATGACATTTTTGAATTGTCAATGTCATTACCATGAAGAATATCTCAAAATTTAAATGTTTAATTGATGATCAAACTTTCAAATAACATATTTTTCATAACTCATTTAGATCCAGCGTCATTTATTGCTAGAATTAAGAAATGTTCGTGGACTATCTTTTTGAAACTAGTACTTTAAAAATGAAATGTAATCAAATTAATATAACATTGCTACCAAAAACAAAAGTTAAAGTATGGCATTATGGCCATTCACATGAAAATCCTCATTAACAAGGCGGCAAACATTATACACAACAATGACATCAAATTAAAACTTTTTGAAATCATTATTCATGCTCCTCACACTAAACTATATATATATAATGTTGCATTTCCCACAAGTGAGATTGATTTCATCCTTAAGGAGAATAAATGTGAGTGTGATGATGTTGTCAATAATAATAAAACTATGCATAAGGTTACCCATAGTTTGACCCTCTAAAAGCACCTTTCCATCGAAAAGTTGCACCTTCAATTTTTGAAGGTCCAATAAATTTCCATTAACAAGACATCCCAAGTTGAAGGTGTAACTAGGTTCCAAAATATAAGTCTTAGAAATATGGTTTGTCAAACTAAAGCATTGAAAATCAACAACAATAAGCCTCCCTCCCAATGACAAGTGTCATGTCCTCAAGTTTTCAATGTTCTCCAAGTTTTCATGGGCCATCACATTCAAGCATGGCAAATGTGTGAACCATTCCACATTTGTGAAGTGCAAACTTGTGATGCTTCTTGAATTGTGAAAGGACACAAGCACCACACATGAACTAGCAACAATGGCTTCAAGAAGTTACACAAGATGGGTTTGTTGACACAATTCAAGGTATCATTGCATTTTTTACATGATTTTTTTTCATGAATGTGTAGATTCGCACAATTGCAAGGTGACAAAAACATTTGTTAGGAATGACAAATAAGTTATTTTTTTATTAGGGTTTCTTTTTATTTTCAATTTTGGTTACCAAATGGATTTTTAAATGTGACTATTGTTTAATCTTTGATGTTTTGTCACAAAGATATAATTAGCACCTTGACATTGATTTCATATAACTTCACAAATGCAATTTTAATTTTATGAATTGATGTTGAAGGCTTTTGTGTAGTATTGTTGGTTATGGAAACATGTCTTGGAACCGATAATTTGTTTCCTAGTTATCAACTTCTTTGGATTCAAATGAAACAAAATGTATAGAAATTGAAGGGCTTCACAATGGTTACACACATAATATAAATCCATGAACTTTAAATAAGTGTTTCATTTTTTGAACAAGTAAGCACAAGGATTGGGAAATTGCACTTATGATTTTAGTGCTTCAAAACACAATATTCACCACACCAATGACCATTAAGGATCATGGTTGCCAAATGAACTTCACCAACTTTCTAAGCAAAAACAAATGGTGCACGCCATGACTTTGAACTTCTCCACATGAAGTAAACTTTCATATTGATTTTTTTAATTCCAATTTTCTATTGAATAACTTCATTATGGATTTATCTTCACGAAGTTTCATTTGGTGGCATGTGATGATATATGGTCATGAAAGTAAATTTAAAAACACCTAAATTAATTAAATAACAAAGATGCACCTGATAATGGATTTGGTAATTCATTAAGTAAACATAAAAAAATTTGGCCATGTGTTTTTAAGGTGTTATGTTAAGTTTTAAAAGGGAATTGAAATAAACTTGTGTCATCCATGGATGATATTGAATTACATATAATCAAATTTGTAAGAACCACATCTTCCATGCTTGTTGGTTACATGATTTCAACTTCATCAATTTCAATGTAGTAAGATAATTACCTATACCTACTTTCATCATGATGACCATGGAAAATTATATACTATTACAATATGTGGTCAAGTTCCTATGTGTTTCACTAAATTTTGAATGAACTTGGACAAATTTACGATGTTCATACCAATGACCATCCTTGAAATGAATAAGGACCAATGGTTATAAACATAGTGATTTTTGCAATAGTTAATGAAATTCAATAAATTAGCCAATTAATTCTTAGATTAGGCTATGAGCCTAGGTTAGGTTAGGCTAAACCATTTAGGTTTAAATAAATGATTCAATTTACCAATTTATAACTATTAGTTTAGTTCAACTTTAATTCATTTTTTATTCATTCTTAATCCAATCATGGGCCACATGGGTAGACATGGGCCACACATGGATAATTAAGGACCATACATGGGGACAAAGCTTCCATAAAAGCTTCTTTGAGTTAGGTCCCCATAGGGTATAAATATAAGTAAAACATTTAATTACCTTTAATATATTCAACATCAATTTTTGGTTTTTTTTTTTCTTATCATAGCTTTGTTCTATTTATTTTTTGTTCTTGCAATAAAATAATATTGGATTTTTGTTTCATACATGTTGTGTGTTTTTTTAAAAATATTATTTCACAATTTGGATTTGG
>Ga0209208_10009093_pt1 | contig 13112 bp, 10 predicted proteins | sample S1TSphfallax_3_FD_187694 | JGI IMG/M metagenome (GOLD analysis project Ga0209208, IMG submission 187694) | Host-associated microbial communities from peat moss isolated from Minnesota, USA - S1T2_Fd - Sphagnum fallax MG (SPAdes) (version 2) | ecosystem: Host-associated > Plants > Peat moss >...
CCGTTGAATACATGGTTCTCCTGATGAATGCACTTCTGCATTTGTCATAATAAGACCAAACACCTCATAATGTCTCCATGACAAGTACCTTTTTGTGTGGGTTTTCTGCCCCCTGTTCTCTACGTGACCTTAAGAGCTTGTGGGTGACAGCCACTACTAGTCCATGGTGGCAGCTAGTTGCTTCATCAACTAGTTCTTGCACCCTTAGGTGTTGTTATGTTCTATATGTTTGGCACAAGAACCAAGTGCCCAATTTTGATCAAGTTTAGCTGCTTTGTTTTGCCAGACCTCATGTGAGTCTTTATGTCCTGAGACATTGAACATCCTCCTCATTGTTGCAACTTGTAGAGAGGCTGAAGTCATTCACATATGCATGATTGCTGGGTTTTTGTGTCCTTGATGTTGCACTGTCTACATTCTCCCACCGTCATAGGCCAGCTCAGTTTTTCATGTCATGCTTGGAGGGTTCACCATGTTGAACAGAGCCCTATGGCTGTCTCTCCAATTTTGAATCATATCCAAATGAAAGGTCCTTGTTGTTATGATGTACTGGTTTGCAACAGCTCCCTTGAGTTGTCAAGTTTGCAAAACCCTAACCAGCAACATCCTGATCTAGTGAGGGGTCTCATATCCTTATGGAGGTTTCTTGTTGGTGGTACTTGCCATTACCAAATAGTCTTTTAGGGGTTATTTGCCCAATTTTCTGACTGTCATTTGCCCTAAGATATTCTCAGATTTTCATTTCAGTTGGATGAGGATTATATTGAATTCTAGTGGACACTCAGGTATGCAATTGCATGCATTAGAGAAGATGTATGGCAAATTGCTAAGGTGAGTACTGGTATGAAATGGGTGCAGCCCACAGGTGACAATTGCAACGGCTATCTTATTCTGTCATCGCTTCTTTCTGCGACAGTCACATCACAGGAATGACCGCTATGTAAGTTTCTCTTGTGACCCAGGCAGTGGTTGGTGTCTCTAGATATAGCTTGAGAATTGTACATAGGATCCTAGAGATGCTGGAGATCACAACTCATCCTGGGTTGCATCATGGTCATAGCTGGAGTTGTCCTTTGTTCCTCAGCCAAGAGTTGTGGTAGAACCAAGTATGTGAGCATGAATGTCTGCTGAGAAAGGTGTTTGGGAGTCAACTGTATCTGCAGAAAATAGGGAGAGTATTTGACAATTGGATGCTCAATGGTATGTTATTGCAGATGGTTGCAACCATATGCATGTTCATAGCCGGGAAAGTGGAGGAGACTCCACGATCACTCCGTGACGTCATCTTGGTGTCCTATGAGAATCGTTTCAAGAAAGATCCAGCTGCTGTGCATCGAATCAAGCAAAAAGTAATTTACCAATGCACTGACCTGCACTTCTGTGAATTGCCAACTGTTTCTAAAGCTTCAACTAAGTTCTACCATGGCCACTGTGGTCCTTGAAGGCTTTTGGACATAATTGCCAAAGCATGAGGCATGAATATCATGTTGTGTTGAAGATGACCAATTTGCTGTGTCATTTCTGTTACCAGGGCCTACAGTTCGTTTGGGTATGACAAGCATTTTGATGTGTGTTGATGTTCAGGAAGTGTATGAGGCAGAGAAGGAGAAGGTGCTACTGGGAGAAAGGCTGGTGCTAACTACATTGGGCTTTGATCTCAACATTCATCATCCCTACAAGCCACTGGTAGCAGCCATTAAAAAGTTTCAAGTGGCTGCAAATACACTCGCACAAGTTGCATGGAATTTTGTGAATGATGGGTAAGCTTGTGTTCTCGGGCAGCTTCTGATCTGGCAGCTGCTTCCTGTATCTCAGCAAGCAGTGTCTGCCTGAGCTATACCAGTTGTCATTTGCTTCATGTGTCTGCCATAAAGCATAAAGCAAGTGACGGCAGTGTCAGCTGCTTTAGCTGCCCCATGGCTTTTTTGCATATATATCTGAGGTGCATACATGGGTGTGAGGCAATATAAATTTTCTTTGCAAAAGCAAAGAAAGGCCTAACCTTGGTCTGAGGAAGTGTTGTATCTCCTCTGTCTGTCTCATCCCTTCCACTGTTGGAGTGAGACATTGGAGGAACTGTGCAGGCTGCGCACATCACTCTGCCTGCAATTTAAGCCCCATCACATTGCTGCTGGAGCAATTTTTTTGGCAGCCAAGTTCCTCAAGGTTAAGCTGCCCTCTGATGGCGACAAAGTATGGTGGCAAGAGTTTGGAGTTACACCCCGCCAGCTTGAAGGTCAGTTTTTGTTTCCTTCATCCTAGTCCTTTATTAATATTGACTCTTCATGAGGCCTAGCTGAGGTACTATTAATAGGAGAGATGCATGTGTCAATTAGTTCTATTTCCACATTGAGGAAGTCTCTCCATGGCCAGGCTGATGTTTGAAGAGTGGTACTAGGCAATCATGTGCATCACCCATCCAATTTTAGAATGCTGGGTGGAGAAACCTTAAAATATCACAATCTTTGAATGAAGTGCTGTTTTGTTTGGAGCAAGGATGGGCTTTGTTTCCATAGTATCTATAGATTTGCTTTCCTTTTCTGGTAGTAAAATTACAGACCAAACATGTTCTGAGTTTTGATGTCTTCTGCTGATGACTGGTTGTCTTTAGCAAGAAAGGGGTTTGTTTCCACAATGTGTAGATTCATGTTGTCTCCTAGTATCAAAATTATAGAACATATATGTTCTGAGTTTTGGTGTCTTCTGTTTTATGACTAGTTTTGGGTTAAGGTTGTGTAGATTTCTTTGATGTTTGTTGCATACATAATTGGCTCACTTGTCATGGTCTTTGCTAATGTCACCCTTAGATATATCCATACCCTTAGGTGCATTTAGTTAGCCATCCTGACAGGACAAACATAGGAGGTCCTTCCTTTGTAGAAAGCATATAGGCCTTGAACTGCTGCTGTATTCCACTGATGTAAGATTTGTGGCATCATTTGTTTTGTGGATGCTCTATTGGGACCTGCTTTGTCTAAATATGGTTTGTTGGGTTGCAGAAGTTAGCAACCAAATGCTGGAATTGTATGAACAAAACAAGTCAGGCACTGGCTCCCGGTTGAGTGATCCCACTTCTAGTGCTGGACTGAACAATCAACTCAGAGGACTTGCACCAGCTCAAGCAACGACGGATGTACCTCCAGCTAATGGGCACTGCCCTCTGCCAGCCACCGTGAAGACACAGTCAGAAGAGGTTAAGGCAATAAGCACATTTGTAGATGTCCATGCAACACAAGGAGAGTTCACTGAGGCCCAATCATCACTAGAAGAGGGTGAGGACATGGCTGAAAGCAAAGTAGACCTTGTAGAAATGAAATCAACTGACGCTACAGTGCAAACACTAGTATCAGTTACAAAAGTGGAACCAGGTGAGAGGAGAACTACAGAGGCCAAAATGGAGTCTGTAGATGATTCGAAGCCAGCTTGGGGGAGCCTGGAAGAAGTTAATACTGATAAAGTAAAGGCTGCTATGGAAAAGCGACGAAGATCCCGAGGTGGAACAATCAATGCTCATCCCACATTTGATAAGGTGGAACCCAGTAATGAGGAGGTACAGAGTACAGACATTGAATGTGCTGCCAACTCTCACCATCACCAATGCTTGAACTATACCCAAGCTTCTTTTACTTTGTTTCCTGCTTCACCCCTTCAGTTTTTCTGTGTAATGTTACTAGAAACCTGAAACAAAGAAACGCACAATCCATCGTTTAAATGTGGTTGTCATGGATGACCACTGAGACCTCTTGTAGATAGTTAAGGACTCTCATGTGATCTTCTTGTGAGAAAACCAAGGTGGACAATTCTCAGGATAACTTGGATGATTGACATCTTATGGATATGTTGCAGGAGCTCTTGGAGAGAGAACTTGAGAGTGGAGTGGAAGCTGCAGTTCATGCAGTAAAGGCAACAACAAATCCTGGAAGGCCAGAGCCAAAGGGGGATATTCTGAATCATAAAGTCAAACCTGAGTTGGGAGATGCTAACGAGGGTGTAGAAGAAGGAGAAATGGCTGTGTATGACACTCGGAAAAAAATAGATATGCGAGGGACACATTTGAGGGTGAGCACCAGAGGTCAGCATGATTCAGGGGATGTGAAGAGAGAAGGTTTTGAAGAAGGGCAGATGGTGTTTGTCACTGAGAGAGCAGAAGACAGTGTGGTAGCAGGCTATAGTTTTGAACACAAGTATGAGACTTCTGTGAGTGAGGTGGATAAAGTCAGGAAAGGTGGTTACAACACTCATGAGAGGGTTGAGTTGCAGAGTAGTGGATATGCATCAGTAGTACCTAAGCATCATCATCAGATCACACCTGAGGTCAGCAACAAGGCTGAACATCAGCAGAGTGATCATGCAGGAAGGAGAGAGCAGACAGTGAAGGTTGTTCATAGAGTTGAACATGAGACAGCAGATGTAAAGAGGAAACGAGCAGATGCAGGGGAGGCTGCTGCTGCAGCTAAAAGGACAAGGGGAGTGACTGGTGTTGAAGGCCATTCAAGTGATAGAAAGGTCAAGTCCCAGGGGCATGGTGAGAGGCCTTACATAGAGGCAGTAACAACTAAGGGATCTTCAGGCCCAGTGGAGGATGGTGAACTCCCCTCAAGCAACCAAGGTACCATATCAATATTTGAAGTATATCTGAGTTTTACCTGTCAATGCAGTAGAATGGTACAGCCTTCGAGCAGTTGACCTCACATATAGGAAGCTACAGTTGTCTCAATTGTCTTTGTGGAAAGTTTGTAACTATAACCTAAAGTTGGATCTTGAATCTTTGGATAAGTTCAAACTGGATAAGATCATTTCCTTTGACAAAGGGTGAATGAGTTGCTGTTTGGAATGTGATTTTTGCTAGAGTTGGAGACTATCTTGAGGTGTAGCAGAATGATGGGCACTGGTGAGATGCTTGAGATCTTAAGTTTTCCCTGTAATTTCAAGGACACTCATTACACTCTGCTGGAATTTTTTTTTCAGATCTGGGGATCCTGTTTTCACCTGCCAGGTTAGAGAAAAGGGCACATGCTTCTTTAGTTGGCCGTGAGCGCGTAACAAGCTCTCCAGGAAATCAGAGGGGGCACTATCAGAGCACAGGGGATCAAAATAGGGAGGGACATCGTGACTCACGACATGCTGCGCATGCCCGTGACCAGTTACACCACCACCATGCATCTTCTAACTCAGCTCATCGTCACTCCCAACAGCAGAGACCTGATGTTGATAGTGATCGTCGATCCTATGCACATAGGGAGCAGGTTGACCCTGATCACAGAAAAGGTCGCCATGAACATGGGAATTGAGGAGAATCTTACCCTACAACCTCTGAAGTTTATGTACTTCCTGGGCATCAGAGTTACCTGAATTCTGGGTGTGAACAGGGGAAGTTCAGGCTCTCAAGAATTAGTTGTGCTGCAAGCTATGACTGACGCAGATGGAGTTGGTAGTCAGAAGACTGACAATTAGATGGAGAATGTTCTGCACTGGTGTGTGCTTATCATTTTCTGTGGACACCTTCTACATGTAGATATGCAGATCTATAGTCAGGAGGCAGTTCTGGTTCTTGCACCTAAGTTGGGAGGCCATTTCTGGAAAAGGTGGAATTTGGTTTACTTATTTGTAGCTAAGACAAATTCAATATGAGCGTTTGATAGGTAGTTTTAGGTTTTATGAAGCCTTTGCCTCTCTCAATTGTAGCGAGAGCAAGTGTAAAATTCCAGTGGATGCATTGTTGGAGACCGGCTGTGTACTCTGTGACAAGTGGTAGGTTTTCCAACTTAGTGAATTTCAGAAATGCTTTCTGATCTCATGGAATGAGTGACTTTGGAATAAACTCTCCTTATGAGGTGAAGCCAGTGTTTTTCAGGGACATTTCGTCACCTTGGTCTCATTTGAAACAATCCAACAAGAAAGCTGCTGCACCAGGAGAGTTCGTTCATTCAAGATTTAACACTGGTCGACTTCCCATGGGAAATTACCAGCTATTTATGTGAGTACAATGCCCATATTTCTTGTACTTTTGCTCTGAGCATTGCCCTATCTAGTAGAACCAGTCTATCTAAAATCATGCTTGAGGATGCAAGAGATTGAGAGATTAAGATAAGCATGGAGTGCAATGGGTCAAGAAATTTCTCTTGGACACTTCTCCTGACTGATGGTAATCTTATTCTCCCTTTTGATCCACTAATTCTCATATTAGATTGGTCATGCAGCATGGGTGCCAATTTTGTAGTAGGTATCAACAGGTCTTGCTGATCCCTTAAGGTATGTTTTATGTCCTAGAAGACTTATTAGTAGTTACCATTAGGGAATGGGTAGGGTTTGGCTGATTCCAGTTCCTAGGGAGCCTATGGCCAACATAGAACCTGGTATTGACTGAACCTTGCCCATTCTCAAGTTTTAAGATTGGCAATTGTTCTTCTCATTCAATTCATTTATTCTAACTAAGTGACCAACAAGAGGTAGTGGCCACCAAATGTGGTAGATGACCATTATGACCTTTCTGTATTCAAATCTGTTTTGCTTAAATCTAACCTTGACCAACTGTTTTGTTGGGGTTAATGGCTTTGGAACTGAATAGGTTTTTTTGAGTAAAGAGTGGGCATCATTGTTTTGTCATTTGGAGTGTTTGCATGGTTACTTCAGCCATGAATTTGATTCAGGCTATTGCAATAAATACACCTTGAAATGGTGATTTGTGACATGGAAATAGTATTTGATGTTGGCTCAAAGCATTCATTTACTTCTCATGCATAGAAAGCCTTCCAAAGATTGAGCATGTAAATGGAGTGTGATTGGGTTTAGGGTTTAGAGTTTTGCATTCAGTGGTTTTATTAACATGGTTGGACCTGATGAAAATGTGTACATGGTATTTTTTTTCATGAACCTTTTGAACTAGCTTTTGATAGTTCAATGACAAGTTTGGAATTATGTTCATTGAATGTGTTGATAATCAATTCATCATAGTTCTATTGTTTCATGAAGTGTCCAAAAAAAAAGTATGGAAAATTTGACATTATTTAACGAAAATAAAGGTAAATGAATTTTTTTTCTATTGTAAAAAATAAAATAAAAGAAAAATGATGAAAAAGGAAAAGCAAATTGAATTTGCAAAGATCAAGAACAAATGTTTGTTGCTACATTAAATGTGAATGATCATACCATCTATGATTGGATAATCAATTTGTGTGTAACTCAACACATGATTTTAATGCATAACTTCAAAAGATTGAAGATTTGCATTTAGGATTTTTGGTGTTATAATTTTAGTCATTTCAATGTAATCCATGTCACCATTTATAAATAATATTGTATAAAGGAAAATGATGCCTCCTTTCAAATCTAGACCATGATGAATCTTGTGAGTGTGAATTGTTTGTGGCTCATCCATACACCATCTTGGTCATAATTTTTGTTAGTGGAGATTGATTTGACCTTGAACTCAACTTTGTGAATTCACCTTAGTCCCAATCTAAAGTCTTACACTCTTTTGTCTTGTAAGACATGAGGAATGCATCTTGAGTTTGCATTTTGTGATAATTAACTAGTGTCCTACTTTTAGAATGAGGCACCAAGGTACAACTATTGTTTGGCAAGAGGGAATCATATTATTCTTGTATGACATTCTTTCACTTATTTACATCTCGATTTGTCAATGATTCTTCCATATTTTGGGGCTCCTCAACAAAAACTATGATAGCACATTCCACTTCTTTGGTGATAATCCACCAATCACAAGGCCACTCCTTTCATTTGCTTTGAGGTCTTCCTTTTTATGTATCTTATTATGATTCATTTAATTGATCATGATGTGATGGGACAAATTCTTCCTCCAAAGAAAATATTGATGTGGAATCAACCTTTAAGCTTATATTAAAGCCTCATTAAATGGTTTAACATTATTAACCTCAAATTGTTGACCTTCAACTTCCTCATTCACAAAAATACTTTCTATTTCCATTGAATGAAATGTATCATTAATACCTTCTACCTAATTTGTTCCTTCAAAGAACACAATTTCTTGATTCTTAATGGTTTAAAAGAATTCTATACACATCAAGTGATATGGCTTGATATTTCATAATTAAAAACACACAAGCTATGGATACGGACTTTAATTTATTCCAATTTTCATCTCGAATATGTGCATAGGCTTTGTAACCAAAGATTTTTAAACGAGGCACATCAAGCATTTTTTCAGTCTATATATGTTTCTTAAGTCTTTGAATCAATGGACTTGGTGGGATATTGATTATTGATGTACACTCCTATGTTCATCACTTTCACCCAAAATGCATACTCAAGTCCTTGTCCAAGAATTATGCTCCAATCACACTCATTGTATTGGCTCATTTTGCAACACCATTTTGTTGTTAAGAATATGGATTAATTGTTTGTTGTTGGATTCCACATTCAGCCAAGAATGCATTTAACTTCTTAAATGTAAACTCTCCTCCATTGTCCAATCACAAGATTTTGATGTTTTCCCTTGTTACAAGTTTGACTACTTTCACACAAATCCAAATATTTCCTACTATTTGAACAACTTCAAATTCACAAATCCATAATAATTCATTTCTATCCAATGATGTGAAAAAAAAATGTTTTGAAATTTAAAGTTTATGGAATTGTGCTTATGTGAGTGTTTGACATGTGTAGATTTCAATTAAATTTTCACACAAATTCAAACCTCATTGTGCATAGTCTACATGATCATATCCCCATTTTAAAGTTCAAGTTTGACTAATAAAATCATGTGTAGAAATAGAAGGTAAAATCAAGGGGAGGCATCAAACACATCCTACATATAGAAGTTATTACATAATGATATGATGCTAGAATTTAGAACTTTTTTTTAGTCATTGATGAAGGAATGGTTTTCAAATCAGAGGTTGATGGATGTGTTGGAAGCTTTGAATTCAACAATGGGGTGGTGGAGGCTCAAAACATGGCTAACATTGTTTAATGGTCATAATTGTTCCTATTTTAAATTCACCCTATTGAAAAACAATTGTCAACTCAAGTTTTGATTTTAGTTTTTCTAGCATTTCCAAACAAGATTGCAAGCATTCAAGAAGCCAAAAAGCAACACTTTAATCTTTAGTCATAACTTTTTTGTATATGATGGAATCATTTGAGAGAGAATCACTCTCTTCTAATTTCTATAATGAATATTGTGATAATGCTAATCTATATTTTTTCTAAGTTAAACTCAAAGTCTACCCTACCACAATGTGAAGTTTATTTTAAATCAACCAACACCATTTGAATGACCAACCAACACAATGTGATGTATAAAGTCCTACAATATATATAAGCACGAACAATGATTACCATAAAATGAATTATGACTACTTGTTGTGCTTTGATAATTATTCAAACCTTTATGACTAGTTCTCAATGTGCTTGCAATGAAACAAAATATTGATATCCAACCCTTGTCATTGAATATGCAAAAATATTCAAGCTTCTTCACCCTCTACATTGTGCGTTGTGTTGACTCACAACACATGGTTTTGGGGATAATTTGGGTTTTGAAATCATAGATCATTGATGGGGAATTTGAGGAAACATGGTAATAAACAATTTTCAACACATACATCAAGGATCTGAACATGCCTGAATGTTTTTCATCTTCTATTGTTTTCTTTAGTTGAAACTTTTGATTGATCTAATGGTCTTGTTGGGGTTATGGGCTTTGGAGTTTGATATATTTATTTATCAAAGTAAGGTCACCATTTTCTAATCACTTGGAACATTTGCATGGTTGACTTTAACTTTGTTTGGGATATTGCAATAAATACACCTTCAAATGGCAATTTGTGGCATGGAAATTTTATTTGATATTAGCTTACAATGTCCATTTATTAGTGACACATGGAAAACCCCTTCAAAGATAGAGCATGTTATGAACAAATGGAATGATGTTAAGAATTAATAATGGTTTCAAGGACACATTTAGTTTTTGTATTGTGTTTTCACCTTGTCAATAGGAGCTTCATATCCATTGTACAATGGGTAGTTGCAAGCTAAGATGATTCACTTTGTGTTAGAATGCAATTTTTTACATAATGTAGTCAATGCCATAAAATTGTCAACATGCCAAATTTGTGGTCATATTCGGATTTTCAACTTGAATAAGACATTTATTGAAAAAAATTACAAACATATCAATTGCATGTAATGTAATAGACTTTTGAAATTCATCTTTATGGATTAATTTAGTAACTACACCTCTATATAATGCATTTTTATTCACAACATCTTGTTAGAACTTGGTACAAGTAAAGAAAAAAAACATAAAAACATAAAATTTGTTAGAAAAACCTTAATAAAAAGGGATATTTAAATGACATGAAATGGGTCATTTTCACATGGACTTTGTTAGTTCATTAACCATTGTGTAATCTTCACTTGACCAATGATACCACAATATATTACCATTTTAACATTTTTAAATGGAAATTTGTGGAATGTTGTATATGCAAAAAATTAACCACCTTAGCTTGTAACCACATGGCATAAAAATTGGTTAAAAAATATGCTTTTTTCAACAATTAAATATGCAATTATATCCAAGCCTTCTTGAAACAAAATATGAGTGGATTGCATCACTTTCTCCTTTTAGAGCTAAAAACATTTCTAACTGGTCACCAAAATATATATATATGACAAGTAGACAAAAATCAAGAATCAAACATTGAAACACAATAAAATTGAAAAGCAAACTTGATTGTGTTCAAAGTGTGTACATAAAGAAAGTTGAATTATTTTATTGTTCCCATCATTGTAAAGATATATTGCATGAACCAAGAATATTTTCACAAAAAAAATTCAAACATGGTTTAGAATACTTCACAATGATCCATAGGAATTGTTGAATGACTAAATTCACCTTCTTGATTTGCCCATCTTCTGATGGGATTTAGATCAAAATATTTGAAATGGTAAGAACTACAAATACACCATAAATGAGGTTAGTAATGAATTTATCTTCAAGTAAGCATAACAATGCGAACAAATTGAGGTAAAATGTGTTCCCTAGGGCACAATTCTTAGCATAAAGGTCCAAGGTAGGTCATAAATTAGCACATTTTAGTATGGATATGCACCATTATGTAAGAAGAGTCAAGAGATGGTTAATATATAATTGTTCTATTTTTTTTTCATTTGTTTATCAATTTTGTTGTACATATGGTTGAGCCTTACCTCATTGAACATGTATTCTTGATCTTCAATGTTTAAGATCTTCTCAAGAACTCCAATCTGTAAATAACCAAAACATTTGTATATAGGTTCAATGTCACAAAGATGGGACAATTGGTAACCCTCCCATGTGATTAACTAATGACCTCTTCCATTTTGAATCAAAGTTGTAGACAATGGGTCTTTGGAGATTCCTTGCATATTGATGTCTCATGAGCTTCACAAATAAGTAACTCTCAATCAAATTATTCTCAATAGTTTTGCATGTCTATGAAAAGCAAGAGAATTTCCTAGCTTACATGAAATTAGAAATGACAATTCCAGTTCTACTTTTTTTCTTTTTCTCTTCACATGGATTTGCCTTTAAAAATGGTTGTATCACATAGGGAGTAAAGTTAGATGCTAGGTTGAAGAACCTGCACTAATCACTAATATGTAGGTAATAAGATTATCCAGGTTTAGTTTGATTGATGAGTCCAACAAGATTCTTTTTTGCTTTATTAATTGAGTGTTAAAAGTTGTGGATGCCCAATGTGGTTGAAAAGCCTCAAAGTGGAAGCCTGATATATAGACTACCACAACAATTTCATACCATAGAGACAAATGTAGACACATTGAAAAACGTTATGTGAACAAATTGTTGGATTTTGTGATGTAGACAACTTTGACATGTGGCATACAAAGCACAAATTTTCCACCGTTGTTATATTAGCGAGACATATTCTTGTCATTTCAATTAGCTAAATTGAGACAAAAAGGGATCCTCATTCTAATTTATAGATGTCATCTTCAAACCAATAAAATAGACAATTTAATATATATACCCATTTGATCAATGCCTTTGGTGCTCAAGGCCATTTGACATTTAAATCATACCTGCAGCTGAATTTTTCTTAAGTAATGGATTAATTTCTAAAGACACCTAGAAAATGTCTTTTTAAAGTCAGCTTTTGAGTATTGTAACTATGTGTGCAACTTTTTTTAGTAACCTTCCTTGGATTTGGGAATATCAAAGAGCAAGAGGGTGGGAATAATTGCTTATTCTTCCAAGTGTTTAACACTTTTCTTTGTTAATACTTCAATTTTTCCACACGGGAGTCTTCCAACAAAATTCTACTTTCAAATTCTACTTCTATTCTTCAACACATTTGATTGTGGTGATTATGGCTTCACTTTTAGTCAATAAAAAAAGATGGCATCACCTTTGATGAATTAACTTCAACATCATTGGATAACTACATAGGTCGCCTTTCTTCAAGGGGCAATTACATAGACATGTGCTACATGGGTAGAATTCCACTTGGCACCCATCTTTCAATTATTTTCCTATGGATGTTGGTTGGTTCTTCCTTTTTAAGCGAACCTTTGGTCATGGTTGTAACATTAAATTTTTTTGGGGTAGGTTTTGTAGGTTTGTGTTTAAGCTTCATTCTTCAAAATTTTAAACTTTGAATTCAATGTTGTCCCTTTTCAAAAAAATTCAGGAACTTGTGAGCTTTGGTTTGAAAACCAGGTTCAATTCCATCCATATAAACATACACACTCCCCAACATTGGAGATTTTAAAAGTATGGAGATCTACAATGAATTAAATAATCACTTACCTCTAAATTTCAACCTACTTGTTCACTCTTTAAAATTTTCAACTTACTTATCTAAACAATTTGAATTTGTGTTCAATAGTTGTTTTTCATGGTTATGATTTTGATTTCAGTTTTAGCAAAAGACTAGTTTTCCTAGTTCAATTTTTGGGTTTGTTCAACCACAAGGGTTTTAGTTTGGGTCTAGGTCACAAGACCTTGAACCCTTAGGTTTAACACGGCAAATCAAGGAACTTGCCAAACCCATTTTTTTCCAATGGCTAGCCAATAATTTAGTCACCCCCAACATTCAATTATTTTTTCAATGTCTAGCCAATGG
>Ga0209208_10009095_pt1 | contig 13111 bp, 6 predicted proteins | sample S1TSphfallax_3_FD_187694 | JGI IMG/M metagenome (GOLD analysis project Ga0209208, IMG submission 187694) | Host-associated microbial communities from peat moss isolated from Minnesota, USA - S1T2_Fd - Sphagnum fallax MG (SPAdes) (version 2) | ecosystem: Host-associated > Plants > Peat moss >...
TGCATGCATTCATGTACAGGCTTCGGTACTAGAGAGAAGGCAAGTACCACCAACCATTTTGCACCAACCTAGTAACCTTATAAGGCATAAGGCCCACCATGGATAAAAATGCACTCTATGGGGGGGTGGGGGGGGGCATTCTTTCACCTAAAGGCCTTATAGGGAAAAAAAATTCCTACTATTAGTATTGCTTGAAGGGTATTACCAGAAGTGGGTGGGGCTCACGTTCATCTTCTGCCTCAGGTTGGGCCCTTCTTCTGGTAATGCCCTTGACCTAGGGGCTTACTGGACTCATAATATTGTTACAAATGTTTCCTGTATGCATTTTGTTGCAAAAGAGGAAGGCTAAGGTTCAGTAGTCAGTTTATCCAAAAAAACAAAGTAGCAAGTTCCTCTTTATTGGGGGTTTTTTGTGCCGAGCTTAGGTCCCCCATGATTTTGAGTGGTATCTTTAAAAGCATTGCATGAGAGACAAGGTGCCTTTGCAGACAAGACACTAACTAAGCAACCAACCTCCCTAGAACTTCTTCATGGGTGTCAAAGTGCACACCCTGCATGTAGAAAAAGAAGACAGTTAGCATGCTTTGAAACATGCCTTTTCATAGCATATATCATGAACCCCTTTCTTGTTATTTTCCCATCACTATTTGAAGACATGAACATCTGAAATTTTTTTGGCTTGCATGTCAAAAGTGCAATTTGTGTATGTAGCTTTTGTACCAATGTTTTATGGTACAGTCTTGCACCTTTTTGAATGGGAAACATTTTCCTACATGATGTAAAAGGCTTCTCCATGGAAAACCGTACCAAAGGATACAATCTTCCAATTTATTTATTTAATTTTTCTGTTCTTAAAATTCACATAAGTATAGAAAGCATACTGTGAAAAGTGCCTACTTTTTTAACAAAAAAATTGGGAAAATTTTGTTTCTCTAGTTTAAATTCAACTAAGCTTGCTTTTGGGGGGTGAGGACGGGAGGGGAATAAGGCAATTTTTTTGTTATCTCACTATTGAAAGAAAATCCATGGCTACAACTTGGAATGTGATCGAATAACTTTGAATGTTTGTATCAAATTCTTCGCCCTTTTTGAAGGATCTATTGTACTTTGCCACCACAAATTAGATGCCTTAAAACCATCCTTGACTCTTCCACTTGACCTTGGCCCATCTACTAACTCAGTCTAACATCCTAGACCCCACAAGACCCCCCTTACCCTCTCCAACAACATCCATCTACAGTTCTACAGAATACCCAAAATATCAAGATTAGGTAACCCATGGATAAAGGCTAGGTCAGTGGCCTAGGGTGCATAGTGTAAGTAACCTATGAAATAGGCTCATTTGCCCATCCTACATATAACAAAAAGCCTAGGTAGCCTAGGCATCTTGAAGCAAAAAAAGCTTACCTCATCTTAGGGTAAAGATTGGGTGGCATAAGGGACAAAGTGTAGGTATCCTAATTTTTTGAGGTTCTATGGAAATATTAGGCAGCCTAGGGTTCTAGGTATCAAATTTAGAGCCAATTGCAAAACCAGCCTTGTGGTAAATTTTCTTAATCAAGAATTAAGGTTAGATGAAGGGTTTTACAATGTTGGGTGGTTATTGTTGTTGTTGTTGTATTTTTTTATTTTATTTTTTGAGAACCATCAATTCTAGTTTTGATAATGAATTTTAAGAAACATTATCGAAAAATTGGTGTAAATTGATCAATTTAAGTTTTTTACAAAGGATAATTATTAGGTTTCAACCAAAATTAGTTTTAGATGAAAGCACACTAAGGTGGAGTACTTTCTAACATATGTGCAGTCCATACTACTGTTAAAATAAAAATCTATTTTACATTGTAATAGAATATATTATATTACACAAGTCATATGGCAAGGTTAAACATTTTTTTTTTACTTCTAGATTTTATCAATTGTAAATAATTGCATCAAAACTTTACATTTTAAAAATGAGAAGTTGGTTTATTAATTCAAATGAATAAAGGAATTTATAAAAACATTCATATTTTATTTATTATTTATGGTTTTAAAAATCTTTAAAAATTGTCTTCCTTTGTTTCAATGGCATCACACTACTTTTTATGTCAGAAAAAAAACATTAAACTAAGCATTATAATAAATGTAACAAGTCCATAATTATATTATATGGATTGTGACACTAGGTTTTTGGCATTTTAAAGGTCCAATATGGGTGAAAGCACACTAAACCCCCCCAAATTATAGTTACACATATAATCTTTCTGCAATTAAATTTCTTCGTAATATATGGACATCACATCTTGAATTTTTTTGCTTTTTATAAATATATTTGATTAGCTTTACACTCCATATAATCAATTATTTTCAAAAATTCAATAAACATCGAAGATTTTGAACATATGGAATATATTTGTGACAAAATAATACCCGTCACAAAGTTTGAAAATTTGAAATATATATTTCAAAACTAGGGTTGTGGATGGAATCCTTGGGCGATTTTTTTTTATGGTGTATGATATTGATATACATTAATTAAATTTAGTAAAATCTAAATATTTAAAGTTTTTGGATGAAATTTCATTCAAAAAATGCGTTTGTTTGCATTTGTTTAGTAATGAATGCATAATAATATTCTATTTATAGGAAAAAACCACTACTATATCAAAGAGGAGAAGATTTTATAGATGGGCATTCCATTATTTTTTCAATTTTCTTTTCTTTGGTAATGTTTCATGAATCATAAACATGAGGCCCTATGGTCGTTGAAAAATTTGTATGTTATATACTTTGTGTACATTGATTTTATCCAATCTTTGTCATCTAACCATTGGATCAAAATGAATTTTGAATTCAAAAAGTTGTTGTGCAAATTCCAAATTTTTTTACTTGTGTTTAAGATAACCAAAGGATGCCATCAAGATTTTAGCTTACTGCGTGTTATCATATTTGTTATACATCACCTTTTTTGAACAAAAGTGTTTCACCCTTAGTGTGCTTTCATCCATATGTTATGGTAACTCAAAATCTATTCATGAAATTCATACAATGTGCAATATTTATTTTTAAATCATTTTCACATATTATTCACTTATATATATATATATATATGCCATGGCCCATGATTGATAATCCAACAAGCTATGATAGGATTATGTACTCCACCTTAATGTATGTGATTTCACCTTTTTCATTAAAAAAATTATGACCAATTTATCATCCAATATCAATTGTTGATATTAAATTAATGGTAGGGCCATTGCGTATAACACACCTTGTTAACATACCAAACTTCCTCTCTTCTATAAACTAGTGTTGGGAATTTATTACAAGCATGAAAAGGCCCCCAATGGGTATTAAAGTGGATTTTTACATGTGTAATTATGGTTCTAAAACCTAGATTTTGGCATATAACATTGATTCACAAATTATTGAAAGAAATCAAATAACCAGTCATAAAATCACAAGTTTTTCCTTGATTCCTTCATAAATATCACAAGTTCTTTAAGGTTTTTAAAATAATTGAAACCAACAATTTTTATTTTTTTTTAATTTCAAAAAATTGGAATCAACTAGTCTTTGAATCTAGAATATTTAAGAAACTAAAATGGATGGTTTTTTTAAAAATTAATAACCACACGATGTTGCTATAAAACCTTCCTCTTTCTTGCAAGATAACTTTCAAAAATAACACCTTGAAACCTTTTCTTACTAATATTTGCACATATTATTTTTAAATGGTAGACATAAGTAGAAAAAGTATTTTTTTGCAACTCCATTTTCAACTAGGTTTTCTAATTATAAGCATCATGTGCAATTAAATTATAAGTAAAATGTATTTTTTATAATTATTCATAAAAAATAAATAGTGACAAGTTAAAAACAACATCCATGTGACAACAAGTTGGGACCAAGCCTACCATTTGTCATGAACATGAAAAGTACCAAAACAATAGGAATTCCAAATGACATGGAACCAACCATAACAAAGGTAAACCTAGTTTTAAATATAAACATAAAACATGAAAACCAAATCCAAGAATATGAAATGTGCAAGATGTAAGATCAAATGAAATTTTATTATGAAAATAGAGAAAGAAAAGAACACAACCATGGTGTACAATCATACCCAAATTATTGTTGAATAGACTAAAGATAAAATGAGGAGAATTAACTCTATTTATACATTATTAAGAATTTAATTACAAGGAAAATATCTCAAAATATTTCAAGGAACCTTTTTGGGAACCATCTTAATTACATTATGGATGACCAATGAATGGACTTCATCCATATGGGTGAGAAATGGATATTCATAGATGGTGTTGACAATGGTATTAACCATGATGCTAGGGATGTCATTTGCGATATCATTTCCCTTCATAATAATCAATTTTACAAATAACAACCTTAAGCTTGTTTGGATATTATTAATGGATTTTTTTCACCTTGTCCATGGCATTTCATAGATGTTTAATGTTTTCTCATGTGCATTCATCCACATCACAACCTTGTTGATGACTAAAGTATTACAATTGATTATTTAATATCTTCAAATCACGAATTTTTCCACCTTGTACTCTTATTCACCATTGATTTCAATCAACAAAAACAACTCAAAAACTCTTCTTAAAATGGTGGATGCATGGGTAAGGCTTTAACAATGAAACATGAAACATAAGAAAGATTTCCATGGAATCTAAAAAATTGAATTAAATCATTGATTTTTTTCACAATGGTAAATGGATAAAGTTTTTGGTAGTCCAATTTTTCAAAAGGTCATGTCATCATGATATTTTATCATTAAAATTAAACTTGGTTTCTAACCTTAAATATTAGTTGGTCTTTGTGATGTTCATTAGCATTTTCCTTGAATTGTTTATGATTTTTTTCAAATTAGATACAAGTTAAACTCAAATGTACATTAACCACACAACCCAATTTTCAATTGCACCATCACAAACTTACAAGGTTGCATAGATTTGTACAAATTATGTGTGAAATTTGGTTTTCATAAGTTTGTACAAAAATTGCATGAATTTCATGTTATGGTTAATATGAACGATATTTGTACATATTTAGTATCTTAAATATTTAAATAAATGAGACATTGTTTTGAAATGACATACATGAATGTTCATGTTTAATGCACAAAAATATATTTTTTATGCAAAATTACATCATGATAATTGCATAAATTTAATTAAAATGTAAATTGTACATACTTCACATCAAAACATCATAAACAAAAAAACCTTGTGGAATGTAAATAATATTCCAAGGTTAGATTAGCCTAATCTATTTCCCCATCCATTTCGGTGTGGAAAGTTGATGATAATTTCACCTTCACATTTAAAAGTTCAAAGAGTTTTTTTAAAAACTTAAATGATATTTTGAAAAATTTCATGCTATTGGAAGACATGATCAGAAAATATTTTGTTTGTTCTTTCATTGGTTATGTTTTTTGTACAAGGAATGAAATGAATCATCTTTGTTAATCAATCCACCCATTGAAATGGAGTTATATGAATTATAAAGTAAAAGATCTATGATGAAATTGAGAAAAATTGAAAACCATGGTGATGTAAAGATTAGTAATGTGGCTAAAAGAGCCCATGTGAATGATTACAATAACTTTTTGTTTATGCCCAAACATTGCATGAACCAACAAATTTTTTACATACTTCTAAAATGGTGATCACCACTAATTTCAAAATATTATTTCCATGGTCTTGTTGAATCCAAAATATCATGCAACCAACATGTCAAGCCTAGTTTAGAAAATTTAGACATGAACATGGCCATCAAGTGCATATAAAAGCCCATCATGATATAATAAACCATCTTAAAATTTAAACTTGTTATGATCACTCAAAAGACTCCAAATTTGATTTTGATTCCTCAATTCATCTTTGATGTTAATAACAAAAAAATCATTTTTCAAATCTTCAAAATTTTAACAAAGAAGGGTTATGTCATTAAAAATTACCAACCATGCTTGAAGTTGAAGGTGTTCAAGTTTGAAAATGACATTAGATTGTTAATCATAAACTACATCTTCTTTTTTAAGAACGGGGTATGAACGACATAATAATGGGTATGTTTGCTTTGTTGGTGACAAGACTAATATGTGATGATAAATTGAAATAGAAATAATGACAATGCCCATTGAATTTGACATTGATTCAAAACACGAGTTATCATGAAATCTTGAAGGTTCATGTGGTCTGAATACTAATGATTTCATGGTGAACTTCTTCAACCAAATGATACCACTCTTCAAAAATATTCACAATGGCTAATTGTTTTTGGTCATGAATTTCATAGTTCATCTAACAAGAAAAAAATTATAAAAAAAAAAGTCAACAAGGTGAAAAATATCATTTTCTTTGAATTGTGAAAGTGCAACACCTAATGCAAAGTCAAAAACATCCATTTCCAAAATTAAAAAAGGTTTGGAAGGGTCCACAAAAATCAAGAATAAGGCAATTATGAAGGAAACCTTCAAAAATTAGAAGGCAATTTCAACTTCAACTCCCTAAACAAAAGGTTGATATTTCTAATTTAGACAAGTAGAAGGGGTCGTTATCATGGAATAACATGCAATGAAACATTGATAAAAGTTAGAAAATCCAAAAAAACATTGAACATCACAAACAAAAGCTATAATATCCCAATCTATAATGGTTTGAACCTTATGAAGATCCATGCAAATGCCATATTTATAAATGATCTAACACAAGAATTCCATTTTGGTTTGATGAAATTTACACTTTTCTAATTTAGTGTAAAGTTTTATTTCCTTGAATTTATCCAAAACAAAATGTACATGACATTCATGGTGCTCCATGTTCTTTGAGAAAATGAAGATGTCATTGGTGTATAGAATATGAAATCATTCAAATACTCGTGGAAAGCATCATTTTTAGGTGTTGGAAGATGGCAAATGCATTTCTAAGATTGAAAGGCATCCCAATGTACTCAAAATGGCCATAAGGTGCTTAAAATGTCATTTTCTGTTCATCACCTTTTCAAATACGCACCATATTGTATGTTCCATATAAATCAATTTTAATGTACACCATGGTGTGACTCAACTATCCAATAATCCTAAGATCAAATGTAAAGAGTGTCAATTCTTGATGGTAAGGCAACTTTAAAGTGCCAATTCAAACCATGATGATGAACACACATTCACAAGGAGTCATCCTTTTTTTTAACAAACAAGATTGGGGCACCAATTTGAAATTTGAAATGTCAAATGAACCTTATTTTGAAATTTTCATCAATGCATTTTCAAAGCATCATGAATTCATCTTGTGACAAATTATAGATGGGTTTGAATGGAGGTGGTGCACCTTTTTCAAAATCAATTGTGCAATCATATGGTCAATGTTATGGCATGGTGTCAACATTCTTCTTTTAAAACACATCCTTGTATATTTTGTATGAAAAAATATTTCATATTGATGTGATTCAACATCTGGTTTGGGAAAGCATAAATCAAGAATACATCTCTTTATTTATCACATGCACAAAAGCCTTTGCTCCCACGAACAACAATTTGGAACACTTGGGTTTTCATGTACCACCAAAGGTTTTCTTATGTTTGAAATTTTGGATGTATCTATTTCATGTTTTTCTTTGAATGCATGATTTTTGCCAAACATGTTGGTGTTGAAATCTTCACATTTTAAGGCCTCATGCTTTGGTGGTTCAAAATGAAAATTCTTCATATGCCAATCCACTTGTGGATTATGCAAAGCAACTCAAAATGACCCAATGATGATGGGGTTTCTAGGGATGAAATGATATTGAAGACAATTTTGTTAATGTGTAATGCAATGGTAACCTCCAATGCTTTGATTTTGTGTGTTATAGGTTTCAAAAAAAAATTCCAACCATCAATGACTTCAACCAATCTTAGTGTGTTAATTTTCATCAAAACCAACTTATGTTAGCACACTAAATCCTTGTTGGTGAAACATGTAGATACATTAAAATTGATAAATGTTTAAATTTTCATTGTTAAAACTTATTGCATTTGATAGTGATTAGTATCAAAAAACATGATATTGGATTTGGTGATAAATTGGGACCATTCTCATCACATTAGTACAAAAGTGAAGTGTAGTTCATTAGCCTTAATCATTATGGGACTTTAAAAATTAAATAGTTCCTCCCCATCCTAATCATTTCACCTTGGTTAATATTATGCATTATAAAGTCATTATATGATTTTCATGTTTCATTGTTGGTTTACATAATTCATTATAGTATTTTTTTGATTTTTTACATATTCTTATTTTAAATACCCTATGTTATTTTCAATTATTATAAGTTATTCTATTTTATGTTATTTTTAATTATTCCATTTTTTGCTATTTAAAATGATTTTACCTTAGGTTATTTTCAACTATTTAAAATTATTTCACCCTAAGTTATTTTAGGTTATTTCATCCTAAATTATTTTTGGTTATTATAAGTTATTCTACTTTAGATTATTCTCAACTATCCTAAGTTATTTTTCCATAACATATTATAAGAAATTTAACCTTAAGTTATTATACATTAATTTATTTTATTATAACATGGGTTCTTTTAAATTTTTAAGCTATTAAATTTTAAGATATTTTAAGCATTTTATTGTACATTATAATAATGTAAAATAACATAGGATAAATCAAGTTAAAATAACATAAAATAAAAATGGAATAACCTACAACAATATAACTCAAAATAACTTAGGTTACAATAACATGTAATATCTTAGAATGGAATAATTTAAAATATATTAAAATAACTTAGGGTATAATAACATAAGATCCAATGTTTGGAATAACTTTAAATCATCAAGAATAGCCTTATGATATAATAATTTAAAATAACATAACTTATAATAATATAAGGTAGAATTATAAAAAATAACATTAATAATTTAGGGTAAAATAACTTAGTGTGTAATTATTTAAATTAATTTAAAATAATCCATGGTGAAATAACCTTAAATAGTTTTAAAAGAATTGCCTAAAATGGCTTATAATACTAGAAGAAATCCCCCAAAATGCAACCAATGCATTTTACAATTATGTGTAACTAATTATCATTTGCAACTAACTCTTATTGGTTTTACAACTATTTTGTACCCTTGACCATTCTTGTAACTATGCTACAATTACATTTGTAATTAATGACTTCTTCATCTTGCACTCTAAGATTATTTTCATCCATGATCATGTCCATATGTCCCATTAATTACAAATGGAACCAAACTTAGTTGCACCTTTAATGTGTTAAGATAACACTTAATGATATATACATAGGTGTATTAGGAAATTTTTGAAAAGTTTGCGTACTTTTGTCAAGTTATATTAGGGGTATAATGGGGGTATGTTTCCATTTGTGTATTTATAAAGTTGTATTTAGACAAAATAACTACCAACCTACCTATATATGTTTGTTTACCTATTTAGCTTAGCCTACCAACCTATTTATTTATATGTCTACCTACCTATCTAACCTAGGTTACTTACCTAGCTAACATAAATTACTACCCATTAATTAATTAATCAATGATTAATTAGCTACACTTATTTTTAATTCGTTGATAACTAATAGTTCATACTTAATATTTATAAATAATATTTCATAATAATTCAATATATTAATTTTTTAAATACGAACTATCAACCAATTATTTATAATTAATTAATTAATTAATATTATTTTTAATATTAATGTAATGATATTGGAGCTATTTATTTATTTATTTATGAATTATTCATCAATAATTTATTACTTAAGTATTCATTATTTAATATTTCATTTGTTTATTTGACTATTTAAAAATCATTAATGAAAAAAATAATTAATAAGTTAATTAATTGATTCATACATATATAATTAATTCGCTGATATTTTATTTTTTATGAATTTATTACTTAAAATTATAACTAATAAGTTGGTTATTTCATAATTAATTAATCATTTATTAATTTATATTTATGAAAAAATGAAAACTTATAATTAATAAATTTGATATTAATTTATTACATAGAATTTAATTATTGATGATTTCACATTTAATTAATTATTTTAATATTTAACTGAAATTTATAATTATCAATTTGATTAATTAAATTACTTTATTTAACAATTAAATTATAAACTATAATTTCATTATGAGTTATTATTTTAAAACCTATAATTAATAAGTTAGTTAGTTATTATTTAACGGTTAACTATTTATTGGTTAATATTATAGTTATTTATTTATAAATTTAAAAGCTATTATTATAATTTTATACATAATATATTTGGTTAATTAATTATGATTTCAGTCATTTATTTTTCTATTTATGAATTATGAATTAATCATTTATAGTTAAACGAGTTTTTTATTTAGTTATTTAAATATTTAATTAATTACTTATCTACTTAATTGCATAATTTACAAAATGAAAAAAAAGGACAAAAGATATGAGATAATCTTTTTAGTTGTAACCTAGTTTACAACTAAGTTGCATTTTCAAGTTTTATCCAATATGCTTTGTCGTGAAACTTCCATCTTGAAAATTATATAAAAAAGCTTGTCCTACACTTGCACATGAAAAAACACATGCCAATTAGGATGAACCAAAGGAGCTTAACCTTTTAAAAAGTTTAACCCCAAAGGTTAAATGTAAAAAAAAAATGTAATATTTTTCTACCTCTTTAACCTACCTACCTAATAAACCTACATACTTAAATATTGATTTAAAATTCATTTTGACCAAAATCCAAAAATGCCACATGGCATATTGGTATTATGCCATGTGTCACAATTTTAAACCATTTAAATTAGACGATTAAAATTCATTATCTATTTTTAAAACAATTTTTAAAAAATCAATTGCCACATGTCATTATGTAAGTTGCTAATTTTTATGGTAATATATGGATGACATACAATAGCATATGGATGGTGAAATATTTGTTGACCATTGATTTCATCCACACTTGCAACTAATGGTTAATGCAATTAGGCAATTTTTAGTAGCAAATGTCTTTTGCAACTAGAAAATAGTTACAAATGGTAGTTTTTTTCCTAGTATTCCTCTAGTGATAATAACCTACATCATAAGCTTACCCCCTTGGTGTATTTGTGATGTTACAACACTTTAACAATGTGTTCAAAATGAAATGTTGATACAATCATTGAATGATAATATGATAGCATTGTAACACAATGTTTTGATCCAAATACTATGTTACAATGTCATCACAATATCATATGAATGATTGTTCAACACTTAACATGTTATAAAAACATAAATACACGGAAAGGGCAAATTTGTGATGTGAAATACAATTACTTAATATAACATAAGGTGGAATTGTTTAAATAACGTAACATTGAATAACCAATAATAGCTTAAAATAAAATAACTTAAATAATTCAAAATAGTCTAAGGTGGATAACTTAGAGTAACCTATATATAATAACTTAGGAATAACTTAAAACTAGCTTATGGTATTTTAAACATAGCCTAACATAGCTCATAGTAGCCTAGGAATCGCTTAGGATTAATTCATGAACTTAATTTATGGCATTTTACACATTAGGGTAACCTATGAATAACTTAAAATAATCGACAAATAACTTAGGAACCTGACCTATGGTAGCCTACACATAACCTTAAAATATTTAATATTAGTTTAAAAACCTAAGCTATGATAATTAGGAATAAATTGGGGTAGTTTATATTAATTAAGGACTAACTTAGGGAACCTAGCTTATGGTAGCTTTAGAATAGTTTTAAATAACGTACATTAAGTTTAAAATAAGTTTAAAACCCATCCTATGATAGCTTACACATAACTTAAGAAAAGAATGTGGATAATAATATGTGATGACAAATGTGTATAATTGTTTGAATAATGGTTCAATGGTCAATGATGCTTTCCTCAAACATAGAAGCTAACGGAGGTGAGGGGTTCAAACCTTCACATTTGCACCCTAAATTGATGGGTTAGGTTTTTACCTTAGGTCAATTGGCATATATTAACCTACCTTTTTAGCCTAGCATATGTAGTTTAGTTTAAGTTCCTAAATGCTTAGTTTAGGTTTTTATCTTAATTTATCTAAGTTCTTAAATGTTTGCCTATGTTTTTACCTTTATTTTAATTTAGGTTTGTAGGAAATTAAGCTTGGTTATGAATTAGGAGACTAGCCAAATAAATTAATTATTAAGGAATTCGATTAATTAATAATGAATTCATTATCTCCATAATGACTTGACCTTAATCACTATAAAATTCGTTGGTTTAACCATAATGATTTTATCCAATTTCATTTGAAATTCCAATGAAACATATGGTGAACTAAAACACATTTCTTAGTGGTGACATGATGCATTAACAAGTAGCTTCACAATCCCCATTAAGATTAATTTTTTATTTTTCAAGTTATGGGTTGGTGACAAAAGTGGCATGCGGTATATGTTTACCACACTTCTTTGGACATTCATGAACAACATGACCTTGATCTCCACAATACAAGCAAAGATTATTTTGTACATTGTCATTATTTTTCTTATTTGGTGAAAGGCTTGAATTATGTTTTGTCAATTTGCATGGGATCATTATTTTGTGAAGCTACTAGTAATTGGACAATATGGGGGGGAGGGGTTCCAAAAAATATGACATGACCCCTTTCTTGGCGACAAAAAAATTTAGTTACCATTGGACCCTAGGGGTGTGTCAGATGGTGATTGAAATTTTTCAATCATTGAAGAGGGCATGCAAAAGGATGATTTTTTTTTCAAAAATGAAATTACATGCCCCCACCCCTTTTAGTGATTGAAAAATTTCAATCACCATCCAACATACACCCACTGTTGGATGGAAGTTGAAAGTGGTGAAGGCTTGTGCTATCAATTTTTTTTTCAAAAATCATCCCATGCTTTCCCTTTTGGGTAATCAAAAATTTTCAATTGCCATCTGATGGTGGGGGTATGTTTGATGGCGACCAAATGTTTTTGGTTGCCATTTGAAACACCTCCATTATCTGATGGTGACCAAATTTTTTGGTCACCCAAAAAGGCATGGGGGGAAGGGCATGAAATGGCAATAAAAACAAAGGGAGGGC
>Ga0209208_10009096_pt1 | contig 13110 bp, 13 predicted proteins | sample S1TSphfallax_3_FD_187694 | JGI IMG/M metagenome (GOLD analysis project Ga0209208, IMG submission 187694) | Host-associated microbial communities from peat moss isolated from Minnesota, USA - S1T2_Fd - Sphagnum fallax MG (SPAdes) (version 2) | ecosystem: Host-associated > Plants > Peat moss >...
AAAAAAAAAAAAAAAAAAAAAAACTGAAACTGACTGAAGTTATGTGAGACTTCACGTACAACAACTGAAAAGGAGTTAAAATTTGAAGGGACTATTGTATTGTGCACTTTGGGTGGCCATGAAAGCTAAATAAATAAAGTCCTGAGGTGGGGGAAAAGAGAAATCGGCCTCTCTTTCTTCCTTCCCTTTCCCTGCTCTTCGCATCCCTCCCCACCCCCGCCCCTTGTGGCCCCCCTTGCCTACGTGGCCACAAGCGAACCGTCGAACCTGACTCCACCTCCGACTGTCACGGAATCCAAAGGCGCAGAACCTCCCACGTTGCACAGATTGGCCTGAAATAACGGTTAGGGGGGAAGAAGAAGAAGAAGAAGAGGCGATGGCGGCGATGGCGAAGCGCAACAACAATGCGGACTCACTCCTGCAGCGACAAAAGGAGAAAGAAAAAAAGAAGACGACGGATGCTGCCGTCATTGATTCCTTCATTTTCTCTCTTTTTGTTGCAGAATTAACAAAAGTACAAAACAATATGATGCACAAATTAGAAAACGATCAAGCGAAGTTCTAGGAATTGGGAGAAGAAAGAGGAGGAGGAAGCTGCTGGTGCTGCAGAAGTAGGAGGAACTTAAGAGCAAGAGAACGAACGAGGATGGCGGGATTGAAGGCGGGGGCGGTGGGACCCGGAGGAATTGAGAAAGTCAAGTTCACGGTGTCGGTACGCGGCCACCAGTGGAGCTCTGCACGTCACGTGCAGGAGACTCTGCAAGAATTTGCCAGAGTGATTCAGGTGAGTAATTTTTTGTCTTGGTGTTGTGGTTGTTGTTACAGGCTTCTGGTTCCAGATTCTGAACTTCTTCTTCAGCCCGGTTTCCTTGTTTGTTTGTTTTGGTTCCTCCCCCCTCTCTGCTGTTGAAAACTTGCTTGCGATTTCTTCTGGAAAGGTCGTCGTCGGTTTTGCAAGAGTAACCAAATGCGTGCGAAATCCGATCTACACTTAGACGATACAATCACGTATGCTGAAAGTCTACGACGTGTAGAACTTCACAGGTTGAGGCGCAATGTGATCTGCTCTTGCCTGGCTTATTGTGAAGCTCTGTGCACGGTGATCGCGGATGCTAAAGGAACCGTGAAGCATGATGCACTGCGTCAGATATTTTGGAATTGAATCGTGTCGACTAGTGCATACTAATGTCGGCTGCAAGTCGATCTGTTGCGGTTTGCAAAACTCAGATTAGCTTCTTCTTCTTCCTCTGATGGGATTTTTTTTTGGTGACAGAGAAATGCGCGCCGCCTGGACTTCATTGGCGACGGTGACAGCATCCAGCGTTTGCAGCTGGCCAATGCTGATGGCTCGGAACCGGAGGAGCTTGATGTAGACGCAACACTGGAAGATGTCATCATCTGCATGGGCAACAAACAGTTGGTTGCTATTGTCAACTCCAGCGCCCAGAGTCCTAGTACAGAGTGCAATGGACGTCCTCCGGACACTGAAAAGCTCGGTCCAGCCTCCCCGATGGCGCTAGCTGCAAGCTTGCATAAACCGAAAGCAAAGAACGATACTAGTACTCCGCCTCCAAGCAGCTATGCCGGCGGTCTTGCTACCACCCTTGCCGCTGCAGGTCTGACTGAAGATTACACCACAGAATCGCCGGGAGCGGCGGGACTCAAGCCTTTGCCAGTTCTGCTCAAGAATCACCGAAGTGTGCATTACAACCAAAGATGCGATCCAACTTTGAGAGGCCTGAAGATCACAATTCCTTCTTCTGACCCTAGCCCTGCAAGTTTTCATGACTCGGAGAGATGTGCATTCACGTCGCAATCCGATTGTGCTTGTGAACGCCAAGTGGGAGGACAGATTCCGCCAATGGCTTCAAGATCTAACAACTGCAATGGTGGTGGAATCGTCCTACATTGTGCCAAAGGCATGCACGGAGGAGGGGGATCCATGTTCAATCCTGGTCCCACTCCAAGCCCAGCAGAGCTTGCTCAGTTTCTTGTCCGAGGCTCTGCCCTGCCTCACCGGATCAGCAGTGGTGGTGGTGGTAGCATGAATGGACCCATTATGCCTCTTTGCAACCGATCCACACCAAATGTAGGTTTCCAATCTTTTGCTTCTGCACTTATGAGCCAACTTCCAGTGATGCCAAACTCTCACATGCAATGCCCGGCTGGCACACCTAATATTGCAATGCTGGCTCAGTTTTTAGCTTCACAGCTAAGAGCATTTGTACCAGTGACTGAAGGCACACACCCATCAGCTGCTTCTGCACCCATTTCCCCCAAAGATAGCAAAGTAGTTGCTCCAAGCAATGAAGTACATCCAACTGCAAAACAACCTCCTCCTCCTCAGACTGCTGGCCATGACAATTGTCCTGCAACCAGTCTTCCTGGACTTGGGTCACCAAAACTGGCAGCAGTTACCATGAAACTATCAATCAGTGAATCTCATGACAAGGATCAATCTTCTTCTTCAGCAAATGTAAATGCTGCAGCAGCACCATCCAGTGATGGCATTGATAGTGAGCAAATCAATGGCTGCTCAGACTTGATATTCCTGGTGAACCGAAGGAGCAAGACGGTAGATACTAGGCACTTGATTTCTCTTCTCTCTGAAATATTATTTTCCTTTCATCAATACTTGCCTTCTGTTCAAAGGTTTGACCTTTGCATCTGGAAACAGTGGCCAGTCAACAGGATGCTTCAAATCACATGGTGAATCATTTCTTGATTTGTGACTTCTGATTGTTTTACTAGGTTTTCTTTCTTATCTCCATCATCAGAACCTCTGCAGCAAATTTGTGTTTCTCAATCATGTAAACATGGAAATTGCAGGGCCTTGGGACACATCATTTGAAAATGGCTGATCTGTCTACATATTTTCATCTTAGCGTTGTTGATGCTGCCAAGAAGCTTGGAGTTTCTCAAACAACATTGAAAAAAGCATGTAGGAAGTTTGGTCTCAAGCGCTGGCCTGGCCGCAAGGTACAATGACCTTGGAAGGGTGGGGGGGGGTGAAATGAACCCAGCAAAAGTTAAATCTGTTTCTGATTCTAGTTGTCCACATGAACCATCATCCCTCAGTCACATGTGTTCAAATACTATTTTCCAACAGGTCTGAACAGTTCTCTGCATGAAAAGCAGTAGAGAGGCTGGCATTCAGGATACTCAGGAATGAAGCCCTCCATTGTCTGCAATCCTTTTACAGTTAACATCAATCTGGACATGGTGTTATCAGGTGCGGAGCTTGGAGAGCACCATACATGGTCTGGAGCATACTATTGCAGTTGGACAAGGAGCTGGTATGGAAGAGTTAACTGAAGCTTACATGCGATCTGAAGTAACCAAATTGCAGCAAGAAATGGACCAACTTGTGCATGGAACTCCTGCTCAGGTAGTATCCTCTTACATTATCTTGTTTCATGTGATCAGTTTCCCCATTACATCAAGAGATGACCTCTTTCCTGCATCTGATTTTTGAGAGCTGGGTGAATGCAGGAAAATAGAATCAGTAATCTGCTTTGGTAGACTTTCATGCAGATTCTGCTCTCATACAGAACATGTATGTGCTATTTTCATGTAGAAGTTGGTTTCTGAAGCCATCACTTTGGACTTACAAAAATTTATGTCTGCTTGTTGTATGGTGGAGCAGCATTCTCCAGTGGTGAGAACAGCAGATCTGTACAAGCGTCTGTACTCACGGGGATGGCGGTCGAAGTATCACAGCCCCTGCAGCCGATTTGACCTTGATATCAACAATGCCAACAATGACAATGAGATCTCGGTTCTGTCCCACTCGACCAGAAGGGTCAGTGAGGCTATCAAGGTTGTGAGCTCAGGGTGCAAAGCTCAAGATGGAGGTTTGCAGACAAACGAACGAGATTCAAATGGCTATAAGCAAAACCCTGAAAATCCAAAGGAGGATTTGCAAGGTCTCACAACAAGTGTAGCTGCCGTTAAGGACACTGTACTCAATGAAAGCATTGAACAACCTCTTGCAAGAGAATCCACCAAAGATGCAAAAGTGGAAACAAGTGCTAAAAAAACACCAGCCATGGACCATGGTGCACTACCCACCACTGTCATCTCCACCAAGACATTTCATAAAACTTGCTCAGACAGAGAGCAACCTCACACCCATGATGACAAAGAAAAATCCTTGGCTACAGAAAGAAGTCCAAAGAGGCCCAAGAGGGAGTGCAGGAACGCAAGTGAAGCAGGACGACCAGGTCTCAGATCAGGCACTTGTGCCTAACCTTGTATCCATCACACTCATTATTGTCTATCTTGTGCTGTTTTATAGCTCATCATATAGGAGAAACTTTGCCGCTAATTTTACAGTTCTAAGACTGGATTGAGACAGATTGCAGGGCTGAAGTTACCTGCAACCTTTACAATTAATCATTCATAAGAATATATAATAAATTGAGAAGTCAGAAGCAGTGACTTGTCATCTCCAGTGACAAAAAATTTGTGCATCTAGAACTTTGTGGGAGGCAGAAGAACAGTGAGGTGATGATGAACTCCATTGATGCAGAACAGTCCACCTCCAATGGGTCACCTGGTTCATGAACAGCAGCACATAGGACAAATCAGACTGTGATGATGATGATCATCGTCATCAAGTTTGGAGAGAGCAACTTTTCATGCTCATCAGCCAGCACTGAACAAGAGTCTTTTCTGTCCTCTGTGTGCCACTTATGAACCCATTTAGTAAAAGTTGAGAGCATTCCTTCCAAGCTGTCTCTATGGAGTGTGTTTGCCCCAGCTCTCATATCTCTCTCATGCCAACCTTTGTTGTTGATTATGTACACCATACATAGCAGAGTTGAGAAGTGCAGTTGAGTCTCAAGTACAGCTTGAGTCTTTTGTCTGTCTGTCTGTAATGCTCACCAGCTGTGGCTGAGGATTCCTTGAATGGGACTTTCCTTGTCTATTGATACATATGTCACAAGCTCAAGAAGATTCTTGAAGGTTTTCTTCACAGCATGGGTACCCAAATTTTGCTGGGAAACGAGCTTCTGAGTTGAATCCTGAAAAGGAGAGATGCATCATGCTGCATTTGTGCTCAATCACATGAGTATCTTCAGCTATGATGCTTGCAGAAAAATGTAAAGATTCACTAACATGTAACCTGCTATAAATTTGCTCAGAGATTTCATTCAAGCACTCACCTTCTTGTTGTTGCTGAGAGATTCAATGTGACCATGACCCATGTCTTCGTTTCTTGTGACGGCTGACTTGCAACTGTTTCTTCACACTGGGAAGGATTTCTGCCTCCTGTTTTGGACATAGATGTGTTCTCTTTTCCCCCCAGGAACAGAAGATGGCAGGGTTGGATCATGTGCAAGGTGATCACCACTCCTTCCTCCAGAAATGCTGGCTTGATGCAACTGCGATTGCTGCAACATACAAAAGAATGATGAGCTTCCCCTCCACAATGGCATTACCTATTTACAATCCGAGCCACCACAATCGCTGCTGCGCTAAGGAAAGAATCTGCAGCAACTTTTCACCAACAGCAATTGCAGACGTGCGTCGGAGTCGGCGAGTTCTTTCGTGACCACGTCTTGGCTTCGTTCGGTTTTCGATCTTTCCCACAACGAAAGATGCAGAGTCCGGAGGACTGCCCATCTGCTTTTGGCTTGTCTTCGCGGACGTTTAGCGATCTAAATGTTCAAGTATACAAAACAGCAGTGCATTGCAAGATGATGCGTTTGCAATTTCCGTTTCCTCAGTAGTTTGTTGAGGAATCGTTGCAAGTCTGGTGTCGCTCTGTTCCCTTCTTGGCATCTTGGCCACCGCAGCAGATTGCGATACAATTACAAATGTCTCCAGCAATCTTGTCTTGGTCTCTCACGAAGATCGTCCTCACCGTTGCTGCTACGGTGTTCTTATTCATTGTCGCGCTCGAAATGTACGCGCTTGCTCCAGTCCTCCCTTCAGATTTCTCTTCCAATTCCGCTCTCCACCAGGAGGCCTCGTCCCGTCTTTCGAAAGAGACGGCCCCGGACGGCAGCTTGCACTTAGGTCTGTTCGGTGAGACGATGGTTGCAATGCTGGGGAGCACAGACTTGCCGTTCACGATCTTTGTTCCTTCTAAGGCTACGTTTCAGAAGTTCTTCAGAATATTCCCTGAGCTCTCGGACGAGCAGGCTGAGAAGTCGTCGCTTGTTATTAGTGCGGACAACAATTCTGATGTCTATGCTGCTCTCTCCCGTGTCTTCAGTTTCAGTGCTATCCCGAAGCCCATCTTCTCTCACGACTTGTCGGAAGAGCAAGAGATAGAGGCCGAGGCTCTGTCAGGCTACAAGCTCTACCTTTCACGTGTGCCAGGCAAGGGAGTTCTTGTGAACAATCTTGTATGTGAGTTCACAGATCTGAGAAGAGGTCGTGTTGTCATGCATGTGGTGAATGGGGTGCTCTTGGATCCGGCGTTTAGGCGATCCATGGCATTCCAGAATGAAGTACTGGACGATGAAAACAGGGAACGAGACGGTGGCTGAAGTCTGCAGCTTATGACATTTTATCTAGGTGCATATGAGAAGAAGTTTGTCTTCTAAACGTCAGTCATTTCAGCAATCCCATGGCAGTATATATATATACATGTATATATATGCATTGGAATGCCATATCCATCACAATATTGAGATTCTCCACAGTTGAAATGGGGAGATGCAGAGATGGTGCAGATTCAGCAGAGATTTGAAGTCATCTCTGTCAACAGTCTGGTAGTGGGTGCAGAAGAGATGCTGGAAATGAAGGTTTTATGATTGTCTGCCAACTGCAGAGCTGTGAAAATGGCCAATACAATCTTGCTGGAGATTTGCAATTTTGAGTGGGGAAAGGAATCCTCATTTGAGATGCCTGCTTGATATGGAAATTGATCAGTTTGTCCTTTTGATGAGAAGAGCTGATGATTTGCAAACTTTAAGATGTGGGTGTCATACAAGATTGTTGTCCTGAGAAGACAACAAATCCTGTGTCATCTCTGGCATTGAAATTAGTGTCTGAGCATAGCTACTGGGGAAATGGGAATTTATTGGTTGCTACTTCTCATCCTGAGGATACTTTCAGTGCTGTATTGTGCACATGAATTGTTTCAAAGAGATCTAAATTACTATTGTGGCAGATTTGCTTATTGCTTGTGGTCAAATCTTTTGGGCTTTCTTTTGTTTTGTTTTGGGAACTCTGGCAACAGGCTTACCCCTAACCACCAGGGTAGCTTGCTGTCCTCACAGAGCATGAGGAGAAGGGAGTCCAGTCTGGGATTTGAAATCCCAGAAGGGGGTGCTTTGGGCCCTTTTGATTGCCAAAGTTGACTAAGCTTTTGTTGCTTCCAGTTATGTATCTGGATGCAAGTCAGTGACAAAAGTTTGGATTTGTGCATCCCATGTACAAATTTGAACTAATGTGTGATTGACAGCTCTTGTGTGAATTATCTTTGCCTCTTGCATTGTGGTATCTATCTTCCTGCTGACAACTTTGCTTTCAAGAATGAGTAGATGGTATCTAATGCATATGGATTGTGTTATGAATATTTCTAGTTTATATGTAGTTAGAGATTATGGTATGAAAACACAAGGCAACAAGCAACTTGATGATTGAAGCTGATAAAGTAAAACTTCCACTCAAGCATCTGCTTAAGGCATTGTTTACCTTGAATGTGAAGAGACTTGAGAGGCTTGTGATATCTGATTTACTGATTTCAATATGTTGGCTTATGGCGTTGTTTACCTTGAATGTGAAGAGACTTAAGAGGTTTGTGATACCTTATTTACTGATTTGGATGTGTTGGCTTACAGCATTGTTAACCTTGAATGTGAAGAGACTTGACAGGCTTGCAATACCTAATTTACTGATTTGGATGTGTTGGCTTAAGGCATTCTTTACTTTGAATGCCAAGAGACTTGAGAGGCTTGTGAGAGCTGATTTACTGATTTGGATGTGTTTTTACAGATGAAGGGCTGATGATGCTCAAGTCTTTCATATGAAGCTTTCATTTCTCGAGGTGTTTTGCAATCAAGTTCAGCCATGAAACTTAGATAGAGTTGAAAACTAAAGGGTTTTTTCTTTTTCCTTCAAGCAGCAGTGGTGAACTCAATCCAATCTTGGGGTTTGGACTTTAGGTTTCAAATCAATTTTCAGCTATGGAAATATGGAAGGGTTGAACTGGACATTTGTAGATCCTCTACTTGCACTAGGTTTTGGAATCTTCAAAGCTATGTCAAGCATTTCTGGTCTTTGGAAGTAATGGCCACTTCTTGCAGCAAACCAAATACAAGACTTCTGTTAACCACTTAGATCAATTCAACTATTTTCAGAAATTGCTCAGAACAAGCTGACAATTGACCATCACAAAAGGGAGATAGACACAAAGAGATCAATTCAACTACTTTCAGAAATTACTTAGAACAAGTTGAAAAGCAACCATCACAAAAGGGAATCAAAAAAAAATTACAATTTTGATTGATGCGTAAAAAAAACAAGGTTTGATGGTGGTGTTATTGGTTTGGAGCTTCATGGAGTTGGATGTTCCTTCCAAAGCCATAATACAGATTCTCTAAAAGAGAGGAAGTGCTTTCTTTCGGAACCAGTAGTCTTGACTAGTGAGCTTTTCATCATACTTTTTCTTGGCAATGATGTCTGTCACTTCCTCCATGTACGCACCATTTTGAATGCAGTCAAATGTACGGAGGTCTAACCGTGTATAATTGTAGACATCATGGAACATGTACACATGGGTGAAATGTCCTACTTCTTTCATTAAGTGATACATGAAGTCTCTCTTGGTTGGATCATTCTGTGTTTTCACCTCTATAAGCACATTATGGACGTTATGGTCTTTGAACACACTTTTGGAGCCCTGAATCACGAATTCTTCATAACCTTCAGTGTCGATCTTCAAAAGAAGAATATCCTCCTTAACAACCGCATCAAGCTGAATCAGTTCCACAATTTGTTTTTTGACTTTCTCATTTTGCATTCCCACCAAATGTTCTAGTCCAGTCAAGTTGGCCTTATCTGTGCTCACACGGCCTCCTCCCCATCCCACATCCTCGATGAATTCGACTTCTTTTCCCTGTGCACCAAACTCAACAATTTCAAACTCATGGTTATCTACAGGTCAATAGTAAATGCATAAATTCACATACTAATAAACCCTATGTTGTAAGCGTTCAAAATATAGTTCTTAATGTTGACATACATTGTAGACCTCATTGAAAATTTATTATGATGATCAACTCACTTGATGGAAAATATGGTGCTAATGGGTGGGTAGTATGTGTATCAGTCTACCTCTTCACCAATGGCCATTGGGTAAACTTTCCAAAGCATGTGATTTGGATCAAGAAGAGCAGCAGTGGCTTCAAGGTATTGTCTTGGGTGCTTATTTGGTTCAAAGGATGCCACTTTACATCCTAATGCAGCAGCATATGCAGAAAAGTAACCCATGTTGGCACCAACATCTACCACAAGAGGACCTCTATTGCATTGTCCATCACCAAGAATGTACTTGAAAATCATGGTAAGCACAGGTGCAAAGTAGCCCAAAGGCCGAATGAAAGTACAAACATCACATCTTTCGCAACCATCACAAACAAATATTGGAAAGTTGGGCTCTGTCTGGGTGTCCACTACGTTGAGAGATCCATTGCGATTGTATTCAGCAGCGGTATCAAAAATGTCATGAAGGACATCCACCAATTTACGCTGGTCATGTAGGCTGGTAGACTTGTCATCTTGGTTGTCAACTGTTCACAATCCTCAAACAAAAATCAAATATAACTTCAAATACAATGTACATGGATGAAGTGGCTAATATTCACAAAAACCAGATGTCCCAATTGAGTTAATTAGACCACCTAATCAAATCTCCTTTCCTTCGCATTCATTTCTTTTCACCAATTCTAATGAACTAACTTTTTCTCGGACATTTACATTGACAGCTGAACATTTTCCTATTATTGTAACATTAACAGTTTATTTTCAATTTAGTTAATCCAATTTAGCTTGATCTATTAGAACAGATTGGTAAATTTAGCTTGATCTATTAGGGTTAACCAATTTTAGTGTTTAATAATGGCCATTTTTAATCAAACAAATTACTCTCAATCTATCAAGGGTTATCCAATTGTTACTCATGTGTCGTCATCCATTACATATTCCTTACTCAAATTGACAATCACCTAAAGGTTCATGTGCCCACCAATCCTTAGTTAAATTGTTAGATTTTCAAGAACAAAATGGGAAGATCATTCATCCAAAGCAACCAAAACAAAAAAACATCCTAGGGTATGTTTCATTCTGTTACCAATTATCTAAATTGATGTAAACTATGGATTCTTGATTCTTCCATACTTGTCCCCCACAACTACTTGACACATTAATTTCAAAACTCACAGTAAGTAGACTAAGTAGTCAGGTATTTTACTAAAATATCATTTATTATTATCATATATTACTTTAGAATCCCAAAATAGCAAACCAAAATTCACCACTCATTTGAACTACGGACAAGTGTTGCAAGTCAAAGAGTCTTCAGATTTTTTAATGGCTTGATCTTGTCTAGTAAATAGTTGATCTTAGATGCTTTGGAAAGATAGAGAAACGCTTTTCCAATGTGTTGAAAATTCATCAAATTAGTTTTTAAAAATTTAAATCATTGCTTTAAATTATTTTTAAAATTTATTAATTGAAAATTTGTGGCATGCATTTTAAACTTCCAACTTTTAAATGCTACTTCAGACCAACCAATTTAGAACTTATCTCATGACACAGAGAAGGAAAACCTTGTTGGCACATGACCTCAAAAATAATTGGGCTCAGGTCAAATATATTGTTTGATTTGTGGGATTTTTCAGTTATAAAAAATAGAAAAATCTAACCATGTAGAATAATTGCTAGTTATGTTTTCTACCAACCATGGATTTGTGATTTACACTTCTCCATGAATGCACACATTTGTTGAACTTACAACCACTTTATGCTTTGTTTGAAGCATATATTGGCTTGACAACCTAGCCATGCACCAATTAGCTTTCATGCTATGACCAAATAGAGGCAATAATAGCACACTATTAGCTTCAGCAAAAAGAGATGGCAATGTTCAAAGAATTAAACAAAGTAAAACCAAAAGAAATGAGGTGGAAAAGAAGATGTTTCAGAGGTGTACTATAGTCTGTGTTTCAAACTTAAAACAGTTTCAAAATAAAGTCCTTTTAAGTTTCCAACCCATTCTTCTTCTACTGAAAAAGTGGTTCAAACTTCATTTGCCACCTTTTTCCAGGATTCAAAACAATGGATCTCTCAATTATGTTTTGGCTCTTTGTATTCAAAAAATAGTTTTTCATGGGATCAAATTCCAACTTTGAGGATAAGACAAGCTTGGGTCACAATTTTCTAAGGTTGTTTGGTAGCACAAATTTGCAACCTCTAAGACTTGATATCACCAAAAAAATCTTGATTTCAATGCGATTAATGTATATTTCAACATTGAAATTATGAGAGGAGAATAACATGACCGCATTTGATGTGTTTGAAATCCTTTTCCCTATGCAATAAATAATGCCTTCATTTTGAGGTGGGGATTTATGTGTGTTTGTAAAGTTGTCACACATTTTATGATGATTTCCAATTAGTAAAGAACTAACGTGAATGTTGGTTATGTAGAATTGTGTATTATTATTCTTAAACGTGGTGTATAACTTTCACAATGAACTCTTGAACTTGAAATCTTCACAATGTAACACTTAAAAGTTAACTAATTTCATTTCAAATTGTAGTTCAAGCATGAATATTTTTATGTCTTCAATTTGGCACTATTATCATACGTTCAACAACTTGTCATTTGATATATCTTCTAATGCCCAAAAGCTAAAACCAAGCTATAAACACAATTTATCACTTTAATATTCAATGCAAACAATGAACATTAGAAGAAATGTTTTAACCCAAATGAAATGATCAACCATTCTTTCTAATCTAAAATGATTTGGGTTCAACCAACCAACATCTTGACATTGTTTTGTCTCTTGAATTCAATTACATTTTCAAATTTCAAATTTCAACTAACAAATGAATACATGCATCAAAATGGACATTACTTTCAAAAGAAAAGTTTAAAGAATACACACCATTCAATTTGTGAAGGCGATTTTGATCAATTGATGTATCATGGTTTGGCAAGAAAGTTGAGCTAACATCATACACAAACAAATGTAATTGTGAGCACATAACATGTGAAATATTTTTGAGAAAATTAAGCATTGAGATCCTAGTAAGTTTGATAAGCACATAACCATGTTGGACAACACACAAGTTGTTTAACGTCTCATACAAGTCTAATTTGTCAATTTCATATCATCTTGCATTGAAATACAACAATTAATCATAAAATTCTTGAGCTTACCGAAATGGTATCAATAAAATTGTCACAATGACAACTATGATCAAGTACTGACACATTGTCCCCTTATAGCATTGGAAGCTAGAAACTCCTCTTGAAATATCTTGCTTTTGATTTTTAATGGCAAATCTATAACTAGTATTTGGTTCCATCTTGAATTTTGAACACCTCCAACTTCCTCAATTACCTTTTTCACTATTTATGTTAAGATCGATTGTGGACAAAGGTTTAACATGCCATGTTTGCCAAACATGTCTTACATGTATTGCACGAAATGTGCAACTCTTATTAAATGGACTATGTGCACGTGATCCATTTGAAAACCAAACAATAATTTTTATACATTATGTGACTTTTGTTAGGTGCACTAACTTTCTAAAGGTTTAAATGTTATTTTATACACTAAAGTATTACATTTGAATTTGCACTTGTCGAAGTTATTGCATGATTGGGAGCCTATCATAGGTTACATTTTGTGCCTTGAGTGTGGGCAACCAAAATTAAGGAAAAAGAAAAAAAACAAGCCAAAAAAAACCTAAAACATTAAAAAAAAATGAAACACTCATCGAATTGAGGAAGAGAAGGCTTGGAAATCAATTATCCAAGGTAGTCTTAAGACCCCCAAGTTGACGCACCCCCAAATTCCTTAAAGGACCCAAATGTGGTTCCTAGAACGAAACAACAGAAAAAGAAAAAAATTGGGGCAT
>Ga0209208_10009097_pt1 | contig 13108 bp, 8 predicted proteins | sample S1TSphfallax_3_FD_187694 | JGI IMG/M metagenome (GOLD analysis project Ga0209208, IMG submission 187694) | Host-associated microbial communities from peat moss isolated from Minnesota, USA - S1T2_Fd - Sphagnum fallax MG (SPAdes) (version 2) | ecosystem: Host-associated > Plants > Peat moss >...
TGTGCGGCGGCTCTGGCGGCTGGTTTGCTGACCACCGCCGGTGCCGTCGCGCACACCCGGATTTACATGTACGTCGACGCGGATGGTGTCCGTCATTACACCGACATGCCGGACGCCAATCCTTACCGGCTGTTGGTGCTCTCGCCCCATGCACTGACCGAGAGCGGAGATCATTACAATGCGTCGATGCTGGCACGCGCGGCACAATATGATTCCATCATCGAAAAGGCTGCACTGTCTGCCGCCGTGGAGCCCAATCTATTGCGCGCCGTGATCGTGGTCGAATCAGGGTTCAACTCACGCGCCCTTTCCAAACGCGGCGCGGTGGGTTTGATGCAGCTGATGCCGGCCACCGCATCGCGATTCGGCGTGTCCGACTTGTACGATCCGAAGGAAAACATCCATGCCGGTGCGACCTATTTGAAATTTTTGATGAACCGCTTCGGCCAGAACATAAGGCTCGCCTTGGCGGCTTATAACGCCGGTGAAGATGCGGTCGACCGGAACGGCGGTCAGATTCCGCCGTTCAGCGAGACCATGGCCTATGTTCCCAAGGTCCTTAAAATCTATCGTATGCTCAGTGACCGGGTCCGCCCGACCTGACGATGGGCGGGGCCGCCTTGACCGCGATTCCGGCGACCTCGAAGTGGGCGCCACGCACCAGTTGATTGATGCCGATGAACGCCCGCGCCGGGTAGGGCGCCTTAAAATAGCTTCGATAAACCGCATTGAATGAGTCGTACAGACTCAAGTCCGTGCAATACACGGTGACCGACACCAGATCGTTCATGGAGAGCCCCACTTCGCCCAGCGTCTTCTTGACCGCGTCGAGCACCAGGTGGGCTTCGGTGTCGACATCGGCCGCGGCCTTTTGGGTGGCCGGGTCCATGCCGATGTGACCGGCGACGTAAAACGTGTTCCCCACCATGACCCCTTCGCTGAACGGCGCCGCGGGAGCGCCGCCGGTCGGAGCAGGTGCCGGAACGATTTCTTTCCGGAGGCCGGCGTCCGCGCCCGCGGCGAAACACGGCGCGCATGCCGACATTGCTACCATGCAAAAGACGAAGCCCTTCCTGAACATGCTTTTCTCCCGATACATTGGTCTGCGGTGGATCCTCATCAACGGTTTGATTGTAGTCATACAGGACGCTAAACGCATTGCAAGAAATGAGTGGCAGCGAGCGCCCGGCGGAGCCGGCTGGGGACGTGGTCGTGTTCCGAGGTTCGCCCAAAGAATGTGCCGAATACGGTCTCGTGCTCGATGCCAGGGGCATGGCCTATGAGCGCACCCTGTCGGACGGCATGTGCGCACTCACGGTGGCGGAATCCGCGGCGGAGTTCGCGCGCGATGAACTGATGCGCTATGCGGGAGAGCGCATTGTCCCCAGAGCTGAACCGCTGCCGCTCGAGACCCATGACGGCGCCCCTGCCGGTGCGGCGGTGTATGGCACGATATTGATCGTGGTCGCCTACCTGGCCGGCCGACAATCATTCGATGTCGACTGGTTCGCGGTGGGCGCCCTCGATGCCAGGACGGGCGGCGGCGGCGAATGGTGGCGCCCACTCACGGCGCTCACCCTGCATTTGGACCAAGAGCACCTGCTGGGGAATCTGTTGTTCGGCATCGGGATCGGCGTGCTTGCCGGCCGGATGTTCGGACCGGGTTTGGCCTGGCTGAGCATCTTGATGACGGGTGCGGTCGCGAACTACCTCGACATGCTGATTTCGCCGCAATGGCATCACGCGGTGGGCGCATCCACCGCCGTGTTCGCGGCACTGGGCCTGCTCGCCGGATTCGGCTGGGGCCGGGAAATGGCACTGCGGGATCGGCGCTTCTATCGTTGGGGACCGTTGTTCGCGGGAGTGTCGCTCTTGGCGCTGCTCGGCGCCGGTAATGAGCATGTCGACGTCCTCGGTCATGTGCTGGGATTTCTGTGCGGTACCGCACTGGGATGGGTGTACGCGCGAGTGGGATTACCACGGCGGGAGGGCATGGCGTGGCAGCTCACGCTCGGCGGTTTGGCGTTGGCGCTGCTCGGTGGTGCGTGGGTGGTGGCGCTGCGACATTCGCGTTGACGGGGGACACCACCAGCGGGTCGGTGTTTGTCCTACTTCCGGCCTGCATTCTCCATCACGAGCACTATGTCAGACTGTCCGCATGCAAAGCGTGCTCACGTTAAATGGCGGATCGTCCAGTATTCGATTCGCGTTTTACGATACCGCGGGCGGGACGGCTCGCTTGCTCGGCGGGAAACTCGACCGCATCGGCCTCGCCGGGACGACATTGACCATCGAGAAATCTGCGAAGCATGCCGGCGCCGGCCCGGAGACCTTGGACGCTGCGGACCACCGCACGGCCGCTGCGCGGCTCATGGATCGACTGGCCGCCGAGCCGATGTTTGCCGGGGTGGTCGGAGTCGGCCACCGCGTCGTGCATGGCATGCAACACTGCGCTCCGGAGCGCATCACGCCCGCCCTGCTCGACGAGTTGAGAGCGATCCGGCCGTACGACCCCGACCATCTCCCTCGCGAAATCGAGCTGATCGAAACGGTGGGCCGGCTGCAGCCGCAGTGGCCGCAGGTGGCGTGCTTCGACACGGCCTTCCACCGCACCATGCCGAGGGTGGCCACGCTGTTGCCGATTCCGCGCCGTTACTTCGCGAAGGGCGTGCAGCGCTATGGATTTCATGGCTTGTCTTATACATTTCTCATCGCCGAGTTGGCACGGCTGGGCGATCCTGCCGCAACGCGCGGCCGGGTGATCCTCGCGCATCTGGGGAGCGGCGCCAGCCTCGCGGCGGTGCGGGACGGCCGGAGCATCGACACCAGCATGGGATTCACACCGGCCTCGGGATTCATGATGAGTACCCGCTCGGGTGACTTGGACCCCGGCATCGTCGGGTTCTTGGCCACGACCGACTCGATGGACGTTCGCGCCTTCGAGTCGATGGTCACGCATGAGTCGGGACTCCTGGGCGTATCCGAGACCAGCTCGGATGTCCGCGATCTCCTCGCACGCGAGTCCGCGGACGAGCGGGCCGCCGAAGCGCTCGCGCTCTTCTGCTATCAGGTGAGGAAATGCATCGGCGCCTATGCCGCCGCGCTGGGCGGCCTCGATACGTTGGTGTTCGCGGGCGGCATCGGCGAAAACGCACCGCAGATCCGTGCGCGTATTTGCGCGGGATTGGATTTTCTCGGCATCGACATCGAGGCAGCGCGCAATGCGCGCGGCGAGATGATGATCTCGAGCGATGCTGCGCGGGTCGCCGTGCGTGTGATTCATACCGATGAAGAATCCGTGATCGCAGCCGCGACTCTGCGTCTACTCAACGTGTCCACCCAGGGAGCGACTCACTCATGATCGAACCGCAATCGCCATCGCAATCGCCATCTCCCGAGCCTGCCTCGACGGCGCCGTCCCCCGGCCCCCTGGATGCCGAGGCGCTGCGGAATCTCGACGCCTACTGGCGCGCCGCGAACTATCTGTCGGTGGGTCAGATTTATCTCTGCGACAACCCCCTGCTCAAGGAGCCGTTGGCGGCCGGGCAGATCAAACGCATGCTGCTCGGTCATTGGGGCACCACGCCCGGGCAGAATTTCATCTACACGCATTTGAATCGAGTCATCAAGAAATATGACCTCGACATGATTTACATGTCCGGACCCGGTCATGGCGGGCCGGCGGTGGTGAGTGGAACCTACTTGGAGGGGACCTACAGCGAGATCTACAGCAATGTCGGCCGCGACGAGGCGGGTATGAAACGGCTGTTCACGCAGTTTTCCTTCCCGGGCGGCATTCCGAGTCATGCGTCGGCCGAATGTCCCGGTTCGATTCACGAGGGAGGCGAACTCGGCTATTCGCTGAGCCATGCCTTTGGCGCGGTATTCGATAATCCCAGTCTGACCGTTGCCTGCGTGATCGGCGACGGCGAGGCGGAGACCGGACCGCTCGCCACGTCCTGGCACTCGAACAAATTCTTAAATCCCCGATCCGATGGCGCGGTGCTGCCCATATTGCATCTGAATGGGTACAAGATCGCCAATCCCACGCTGCTCGCACGCATCTCGAGCGAGGAGCTCGACCAGCTTCTGCGCGGCTACGGTTGGACACCCCATTACGTGGCGGGCCACGAACCGGCCCTGATGCATCAGGCGATGGCCGCCGCCCTCGATGGGGTGATCGAGGAAATCAAACGCATCCAGGCTGCCGCGCGCGAGGGCGACACTCACGAGCGGCCGCGTTGGCCGATGATCGTGCTCAAGTCTCCCAAGGGCTGGACCGGACCCAAGGCAATCGACGGCGTGCCGAACGAAGGGACCTTTCATGCCCATCAGGTGCCGATCACGGACCCTGCGAAGAATCCGGCACACCTGGCGCTGCTGGAGGCGTGGCTGCGCAGTTACCGACCCGGGGAGTTGTTCGACGCCGAGGGCAGGCTGCAGCCGGCCCTCGCGGCGCTGGCGCCCACGGGCGACCGGCGCATGGGCGCCAATCCGCACGCCAACGGCGGCAAATTGCTGCGCGACCTCAAGATGCCCGATTTCACCGAGTATGCCGCCGAAGTACCGGTGCACGGTTGCCGCGGGATCGGCGATACGCGCGTTCTCGGGCCATACCTCCGCGACGTGGCGAAGCTCAATGCCTCGCAACGGAACTTTCGTATTTTCGGTCCGGACGAGACCGTCTCCAACGGGCTCGAGGCCGTGTTCGAGGTGACCGATCGGCAATGGGAGGCCGCCACTCAAGTCAATGACGAGTTTCTGGCGCCGAGCGGCCAGGTCATGGAAATGCTGAGCGAGCATCAGTGCCAGGGCTGGCTGGAAGGGTATCTGTTGACGGGTCGGCACGGGCTGTTCAATTGCTATGAGGCCTTCATCCACATCGTTGATTCGATGTTCAATCAACATGCGAAATGGTTGAAAGTCACCGCCGGGCTCGCGTGGCGGGTGAGGATCGCCTCGCTCAACTACCTGCTGAGTTCCCATGTCTGGCGGCAGGATCACAACGGCTTCACGCATCAGGATCCCGGCTTCATCGATCACGTCATCAATAAAAAGGCGGAGGTGGTGCGGGTGTACCTGCCGCCCGACGCGAACTGCCTGCTCTCCGTCATGGATCATTGTCTTCGCAGCCGGCACTACGTCAATGTCGTGATTGCCGGCAAGCACCCGGCTCCGCAATGGCTGACCATGGATGAAGCGGTGAGCCATTGCACCGAGGGCATCGGCATCTGGCAATGGGCGAGCAACGATCAGCAAGACGAACCGGACGTGGTGATGGGGTGTGCCGGCGATGTGCCGACGCTCGAGACGTTGGCGGCCGTGTCGCTCATGAGAAAACACCTGCCGCAGCTCAAAGTCCGGGTCGTCAACGTCGTTGATCTGATGAAACTGCAACCGGCTTCCGAACATCCTCACGGACTCGCCGATGGTGACTTCGATTCACTTTTCACGCTCGACAAGCCGGTCATCTTCGCCTTCCACGCCTACCCCTGGTTGATTCACCGCCTCACGTACCGGCGTCATAATCATCACAACTTTCATGTGCGCGGGTACAAGGAAGAGGGCACCATCACGACGGCGTTCGACATGACGGTGTTGAATGAAATCGACCGCTTCCATCTGGTGATCGATGCCATCGATCGGTTGCCGCAGACCGGCAGTCAAGGCGTCTATCTCAAGCAGCAACTGCGCGACAAGCTGGTCGAACACAAGCGCTACATCGATCGTCACGGCGAGGACCTGCCGGAAATTCGCGACTGGGTCTGGGAATAACCCGTCCTACGCACGCCGCCGCCCGGCGCCGACACGGGCTTCGGGTGTTTACCTACGGCGGCATTCCACGCGGGGTCAATAATTGGGGGCCAAGACCGTTGGACCTCGATCAAGGATGCGCTATGACCGTCGACGAATCAGCACGCGAAAAATTATGGGCTCTGGTGAAGAAGTATCGCTATGCCATGCTCACCACCCAGGAAGCCGATGAGGCGCTGCGCAGCCGGCCGATGACCACCATCGAGCGCGAGTACGACGGCACACTGTGGTTTTTTGCCGCCGCCGATTCGACGGCGGTAACCGCGCTGGCCGCCCACTCCCAAGTCTGCCTCACCTACAGCAACACCGAAGACTTTGACTTCGTCACCGTCTCCGGATCCGCCGAAGTCATCAGCGACGTCGCACGGAAGAAAGCGTTATGGAAGCCCGCCGTGCAGGCGTGGTTTCCGGAGGGCCCCGAGTCGGCTCATAACGTGCTCATCAAGGTCACACCCGAACAGGCCGAGTATTGGGACTCGAACAGCAACAAGCTGGTGCAGCTCTTCAGCATTGCCAGGGCGCTCGCCACCGGCACGACACCTCGGGACATCGGTGAGCACCGGAGCGTTGCGATGCCGGGTGCCATGAGCGGCGCCCGCTCCTAGTGGGAGGTGCGGGTTCGCCGTTCCCGCGCGGTGCGACGTGGGATGGCCGGGGTGTCAATTTCTCGCTGTTCTCGGATGCCTCGGAGTGGCTCGAGCTCTGCCTGTTCGATCCGGACGGCAGCAACGAGCGTCGGATCCGGGTCCAGGAGCGAACCTGCGGGGCCTGGCACATCTACATGGCCGGTGTCCGGCCCGGCCAGCTCTATGGCTACCGGGTCCATGGGCCGTATGAGCCGGAAGCGGGGTTGCGCTTCAATCCGAACAAGTTGTTGCTCGACCCCTATGCGAAGGTCATCGGCCGGCCGCTCAAATGGGCGGACGAACTGTTCGCCTATCCGGTGGGCGATGCGCTGGGCGATCTTGCGTTCGACGACCGCGACAGCGCTCCGTTTGCACCGCTTGCGGCCGTGGTTCACAGCTCCTTCGATTGGAGCGGGGAACAGCGGCCTCACTTCGAGGCGCACGAGACCATCATTTACGAGGCTCACGTGCGCGGCATGACCATGCTGCATCCGGATGTGCCGCAGGCGCTGCGCGGCACCTATGCCGGGATGGCATCGCCGCCCATCGTCGAGCATCTCCGGCAACTCGGCGTCACCGCCATTGAACTGATGCCGGTGCATTACTTCCTCGACGATCGCCACCTGGTCGATGAGGGGCGACGCAATTATTGGGGCTACAACACCCTCGGATTTTTCGCGCCGGAACCCACCTACGCCAGCAATCGCGGCGATCCCTGCGATGTGGTCCGCGAATTCAAGCAGATGGTCAAGGATTTGCACACTGCCGGGTTCCAGGTGATCTTGGACGTGGTCTACAACCATACGGCGGAAGGCAACCATGCCGGTCCGACGCTCTCATTCCGGGGCATCGATAATCTCGCGTACTACCGGGTCGTCCCTGGGGATCCCAGGCATTACATGGATTTCACGGGCTGCGGCAACACGCTGAACATGATGCATCCGCACGCGATCCAGCTGCTGATGGACAGTTTGCGGTATTGGGTGAATGAGATGCACGTCGACGGCTTTCGCTTCGATCTCGCTTCCGCGCTGGCGCGGGAACAGAAGGACGTCGATCACTGCGGTGCGTTCTTCGACACGATTTACCAAGACCCGGCCCTTGCACCCATCAAACTGATCGCCGAGCCTTGGGATCTGGGGGAGGGTGGTTACCAGGTCGGTAATTTCCCGCCGGGATGGATGGAGTGGAACGGCAAGTACCGCGACTCCGTGCGCAAATACTGGAAGGGCGACATGGGGCTGCACTCCGAAATCGCAACGCGGATGTCCGGCAGCGCCGACCTGTACGAGACCACGCGCCGCCCGCCCTCCGCGAGCATCAATTTCGTGACCGCCCATGATGGCTTTACCCTCCAGGATCTCGTCTCCTTCGAGCAGAAGCACAACGAGGCCAATGGCGAGGGCAACCGCGATGGGGCGGACGACAACCAGACGTGGAATTGCGGTGTGGAGGGCGAGACGGATGACCCGGCGATCATCGAACTGCGGGAGCGGCAGAAGCGCAATCTCTGGTGTGCGCTCATGTTGGCGCAGGGTGTGCCCATGATTTCCGGCGGCGACGAACTGTCAAGGACGCAGCGGGGCAACAACAACGGCTATTGCCAGGATTCCGAGTTGAGCTGGTATGACTGGCATCTCGACGAGCGCCGCGAAAAGTTCCTGAGCTTTGCGGTCAAGGTGAATCGTTTCCGCAAGCAGCATCCCAACTTGCATCGCTATGCCTTTTACGTCAACGATCCGGATGCGGTCCATCCCGACAAGAACATCGTGTGGTATCGGGCGGATGGCAAACGCATGGAGGCCAAGGACTGGGAGGACGGCGGGTGGATGCGCACGCTCGGCATGTTCTTGAATGGCATGTCGCCGGAAATTCGCGACAGCCGTGGCTGCGGCGCGGTCGACAAGGACTTTCTGTTGCTGCTCAATGCGCACCATGAATCGGTGTCGTTTCGGATTTCCTATCAGCTCTACCATTCCGGCTGGAGGGTCGTCTTCGACACCGCGCGTCCGGAGCTGGTGCCGGAACGCGAATCCGTCAAACGCGATCGCACCGTCGTGATGACACCGCGCTCGTTTATTCTGTTGAGTCATGAGCGGCCGGCCGCCGGATCTCCCTCATGAGCCCGCAGTGGATCGCGACGTACCGCCTGCAGCTGCATGCCGGCTTTCCTCTGGCGGCGGCTGAGCGGGTTCTGCCGTATCTGGCCGAACTCGGCATCAGCCATGTGTACCTGTCACCCTGTCTGCAGGCGGTTCCCGGCAGCCAGCATGGTTACGACGTGGCCGATCCCGGCCGGATCAGCGATGATCTGGGCGGCGAGTCCGCCTGGAAGGAGTTTGTCGGGGCGGCCCGCCGCAACGGCCTGCGCATCCTGCTCGACATCGTGCCGAATCACATGTCGGCGTCGCAGCACAACCCCTGGTGGGATGATGTGCTCGCGCATGGATCCTTCAGCGCTTATTGCGAGTCCTTCGACATTCGCCGACTGCCCGGTGAACCGCTGCGGGTGCACATCTGCTCGCTCGCCAAAGCCTACGGGGAAGCGCTGGCGGAGGGCACACTCGAGGTGGTCCTCGCGGACGGGTTGCCGAGGCTCAAACACTACGACAATAGTTTTCCACTCACTCCCGCGTGTTGGGGCCAATTGATCGATTGGGGGGTTGGCGCAGGTATCGATCCCTGTTTCCAGGAGCTCGATGGGCTGCTGCAGGTCGCTGACCCGAGCGGCGAAGAGCGCGCCCGCTATGCGTCGCTGGTGGAGCGCGCCCGCGGCCTGCTCGGCGCGACGCCGCGCGATCGCCTCGAGACGGGCCTGGCCGAGCTCAAGCAAGACCCGCAGCGGCTCGATCGGGTGCTGCGCCGGCAATGCTACGTCTTGCACGGCTGGGAGCTCGCGGGGGAATTGACCAATTACCGGCGGTTCTTCGACGTTGGCGCGTTGGTCGGCATCCGTACGGAGGTGCCGGCGGTCTTCGAGGCAACCCATGCGCGGATCGAGCGCATGATTGCGGACGGGGAGATCGAGGGGTTGCGCGTCGATCACCCCGACGGACTGCGGGATCCCCAGAGCTATTTCAAGCGGCTGCGAGAACTCCTTCCCGAGGGGCGGATTTATGTGGAGAAGATTCTCGAGAACGACGAGCGTCTCATGGACGACTGGCCCATCGACGGCACCGTCGGCTACGATTTTCTCGCCAAGGCGAACCGCCTGTGGATGGATGACCAGCGGATCGATGCGCTGACCGCCACGTACTACGATTTCACGGGCCATCCGGTGAATTTTGCGGCGGTGGTGCGCGAAAAGAAGCGCAGCATCGTCGAGTCGACGTTTTCCGCCGACGTCGAGCGGCTCGCCGCCGCGGCGCTCGAGCTCGCCCGCACCGATTGGCGCACCCGGGATTTGAGTCCACGACATCTGCGCGAAGCGCTGGTCCGCGTCACCGTCGCGGTCGGCGTATACCGGACCTATCGCACCGCTGCCACGTTGCATGGCGATGACCTTCGAGTCTTGACCGACGCGGTGCAAAGCGCCCGCATCGGTTCGACGCGCATCGATGGCGCGGCCTTCGATTTCCTGCTGGAGTTGTTCACCAAGCAGACGCTCGACCCGGACGAGGCGGCATTCGTCGAGGGATGGCAGCAGCTCGCGCCCGCCGTCATGGCGAAGGGCGTCGAGGACACGACGTTTTATTGCTTCGACCGCTTGGTCTCCTGCAATGAAGTGGGTGCCCAGGCGTCTTTGGTGGGCATCTCCGCGGACAAGTTTCACGAGTTCTGCCACTATCTCAGCGACAGCTGGCCGAACAACATGCTGGCCACCTCGACCCATGACAACAAGCGCAGCGAAGACGTGCGCACCCGCATTTCGTTGCTGTCGGAGGTCCCCGATCGCTGGTCGGAAGCGCTGCATGCCTGGTCGCAATTGAACGCACCCGCCTGGAAGAATCGCACGCCCGATCGGCACGCGGAGTATTTGTTGTACCAAACGCTCATCGGTGCATGGCCGATCACCGAGGAGCGCTGCTGGCAATACATGTTGAAGGCCTGCCGCGAAGCGAAAATAAGAACCTCGTGGCACGAGCCGAATGCCGGCTACGAGGAGAACATTCGCGGCTTCATCCAAGGCGTGTTCCAGACGCCGCAATTCATCGAAAGCCTCGAGGCCTTCATACAGCCGTTGATTCTGCCGGGGCGCATCAACAGCCTGGCGCAGACGCTCGTCAAAATGGTCGTTGCCGGTGTGCCGGATTTTTACCAGGGCACGGAGTTGTGGGACTTGAGTCTCGTCGATCCTGACAATCGACGGCCGGTGGACTTCGAGAAACGCGAGGAGCTGGTACGCCGTGCGAAAGACCTCTCGGCCGCCGATTCGCTCGCCGACTGGGAGACGGGGCTGCCCAAGCTGTGGCTCATATCCCGAGTGCTGCGGCTGCGTCGCGAGCGGCCGGATGATTTTTCGACACGAAGCGAGTATCAGCCACTGGTGGCCCAGGGAGCGCATCTCGGCAATCTGCTGGCATTTCGCCGGGGCAACGATGTGATTGCCGTCGTTCCGCGCTTCACCTTGTCGGTCAATGGTGACTGGGGCGATACGCGTCTGCCGCTGCCGCGGGGTGACTGGCGCAACTATTTCACCGGCACCGTGATGAGCGGCGCGGTCAGCCCGCCAGAACTGCTGGGCGCATTTCCCGTCGCGCTGTTGATTCGAGAGGGTTCGTCTGGGTAGCGGTCACTTCGGCCTGCTTCGCCCGCCACCATCCCGCCGTCAGCAGTTCGGCATGATGTTCCAGGAAAACTTCGCGCAGCGCCGGAGGAATGGAGAGGAAGGGCAGCCACTGTTCCGGGAACACGTCTCGAGGGCCGTAATGAAACCACGGTTCGCCGCTCGTCTCCTCTTCATCGCAACTGGGCTGGGGTAGATCGCGGAATACGCATTCCGACAGCAGGCACAATTCGTCGTAGTCATAGAAGATGACGCGGCGATGATTGGTCACACCGAAGTTCTTGAGCAGCAGATCGCCGGGGAAGACGTTGCTCGCGGCGAGATCGCGCAGCGCGTTGCCATAGTCGATCATCGCCACCTCCGCGGCCGCCGGCTCCGCCTCGCGGAGGAACAAGTTGAGCGGCCGCAGGCGTCGTTCGATGTAACAATGTTCGACGATCAAATCCTCACCCTCGATGCGGCAGCTCTCGCTGGCGTCGCGGAGCAATTCTTCGACGAGACAGGGCATGAAACGCGCCCGGGGCAGCCGCAGCCGCTTGAATTCCTGGGCGTCGACCAATCGGCCGGCACGATCGTGCCGAAAAACGAATTGATAGCGCTCGATCACGTCGGCGCGGCTGGAAGTTTTTGGTGCGCCGAAGTGGTCTCTAATCACCTTGAACACCAAATCATGGGAGGGCAGAGTGAACACGATCATCACCAGCCCGCGCTCGCCGGGTGCGTGGACGAAGCTGTCGATCGATGCACTGAGATGCCGCTGCAGGGCGAAGTACCGCTCGGTTTTGCCTTGTTTGGCCCGACCCAGCACGGTGTAGAGCTCGTCGATGGGTTTGCGCGGCATGAAGGAGCGCAACCAGGTGATGGCGGCGCTCACCATGGGCAGGTCGACATGGAAGTACGAACGGGCGTAGCCGAACAGGGAGCCCACATCAGGCCTGGTCAGCATGACGGCTTCGACCCGGACGCCGCGCGAAGCGTTGGTGAAGGCGATGACCAGCGGTGTCAACGAGCCGTCCCCGATCACGCGTCCCACGACAAAGGCATGCATGCCCCGATAAAAAACCGGTTCGATCAGCTCGATGGAGTCGGGGCCGGTGCCCAGCCTGCCTGCTTCGAAGTGGCGCCCGATTTGGGCGCTGATCCGGTGAATGGCCGCATCGTGCTGTTCGAGCGCGGCACCGAAGGGCAAATCGGTCAGGATCTCGCGCACGGCTCCCGGCAGCGATCCTCCGACACGGTACACGCGGATCGACACGGAGCCTGCGGCCCGGCCCACATTGGTGGCGCAGAACTCAACGTCGGGATTGACGCCCACGGTGCCGAACATTTCCCGGCTGACCGAGTTGAAAAAAGTGCGGTAAAAGTCGCTGTCGGGACGGCGCACCACCAGCATGTCATAGGCGCGCTTCATCTCCGACCAGAGGGGCACGTCGGTGCTGCACGACCCCAGTTTCAGGGCGACGGCGGACACGCATTTCGTGACCCGCTCATCGTAGAGCTCGATACGCAGGACCGCGTCATTCTGCGCGGCCTGCCAATCCTCCGCCAGAAAATTGAGCGCCGCGCGCCGCGTGATTTTGCCGAACTCCTCGTTGTAAGCACGAAAGTGCTCGACGATGAGTCCCGCCTGCGCTTTCGCGAGAGGCGTATCCGGTGCGGCGGCGCTCATGGGGCTTGCCGTCAGGCCACGTCCCGACGGGGCGTGGTGCTTGACGTAAATTGCTCCGTCTCCGTGCTGCCTGCCATGGCGGTGGTGGACACCGCGCCGGCACTGATTGCGGTCTGCACCGCGTCGAAGTAGCCGGTGCCGACGAACGCCTGGTGCTTGGCTGCACGGTAACCCGCGGCTTCCTGGGCGAACTCGCGTTGCTGCAGCTGAGAATAACCCAGCATGCCGGTGGCCTTGTAGGCGGATGCCAGTTCGAACATGGACAGGTTAAGT
>Ga0209208_10009098_pt1 | contig 13108 bp, 10 predicted proteins | sample S1TSphfallax_3_FD_187694 | JGI IMG/M metagenome (GOLD analysis project Ga0209208, IMG submission 187694) | Host-associated microbial communities from peat moss isolated from Minnesota, USA - S1T2_Fd - Sphagnum fallax MG (SPAdes) (version 2) | ecosystem: Host-associated > Plants > Peat moss >...
GAAGGGGTGAGGACTGGGGAGGGGAACTCTTGGGTATTCATCTAGTATGACAATGGGCCCTTTATGCACATGCACAGAAACTCCACAAATAATTGTGTATAAGATTTACTCTCATTCACATATGTACACACACACTGAATACATTGCACATACATTACTTCATCAATAGATATTTGTATGGCATGGACCATAAGGAAATATTCACCATGCATTTTCTTAAATGGGAAAACAGGTTGTAAAGTACAGACTTATTCTACACACAATAAACATACGCAGAAACTAAACATTTTATGACGAGGTGATATGTAACATTTTCAAGATTAGATCCACTCTTATTAAGGAGTAGGCCACTTTGTCATTATTTTCATAATGACTATCAGCTAAATATAATTCTGCGAGTTCTATTTGCAATCCCACAACTTTGGCAAGCTTTGGCAAGCTGGAATCTATTGTGAAAGAATTGAGATTTTCATAGTCAATTAAGGTGAACCCTTGATTGCATGCTCTGAAGTAGTTGGAGCCTCCCAACATCAAAAAATAAGTAAATATTTTTTTTCCAAACCATGCAAGAAAGAAGGAACCTCTGCCATGTAAAGGCCTTCTTTTCCCTCGGAAGGTACAACAGACTTGAGGATGCTCTTTTTCCCCTAATGAGGGCCCTTCCTCTAATATGCCAAGATCATGGTGACTGCAAAGGTAATTCATTTTATTGTTGGCTCGAATGAAACAAATCCCTTGTGAGGAAAGAGAGTCACATACAAAGCAAGGATGCATTAACAAGAAAGCTACACAAGTTCAAATAGAGGATCAGCAAAGGAGGATTTTTCACTGCATGGTGAAGACAATGACAAGGACAGCTTAGTCAATGCATATAATACATACTTGAGGAGGAGCTTTCCAAATTCTGAACCCATTTCAAGATTAAAGACCTTATTTGATTTTGTTTCAGTGTGATTAGACAGTATGTTAGCAATATATTCATTCCGCCACTGTGAAAAGCAGAATGCCCCTCTGGCAGTTACTCTGTTTATTGAAATGCACACCCCCCCCCCCACCCCCCCCCCATATTTTTTTTTTTTTCCCCGGTGATACTTGGAGGGTATCACAGGATAGAAGAAAAGAAAGCTTGAAACGCGTATTCCTTGACCACAGGCTTTATTGGTATCATGCCCATACTCACACACGCCTGCATCATGTGCACCCTTATTCAAATAAATCCCATGTCTTTGAGCTTTAATTTCACTCAATGCTATGGAAGATTTGTCAATACTTCTTCTGCCTTCTACCAGGGCTTCAAGTATTATTGGTGGGTTCTTGAGAGCTTGGTCAGAATGTCAATCAAGTATTATTGGTGGGTTCTTGAGAGCTTGGTCAGAATGTCAATCAAGTATTATTGGTGGGTTCTTGAAACCTTGGTCAGAATGTCAATCAAGTATTATTGCTGGGTTGTTCAGAGCTTCCTGACAATGTCAATAAAATATTATTGGTGGGTTGTTGAGAGGTTGGTAAAATTGGGTTTTGGTTTAGTAAATGTGCACACAATAGTGCTATTTCAAATGTGCTATACACAAAAATGACCACTCTTGATTGGTGGACTGTAGTGATTGCCATTAAAGTGGTTGCATTTCAAATAATCTCTCACCTTAAGCTGTTCAATTTCTCATGTGTATGCATTGGGGATGGGAAAACAATTAGCACTCTATGTTGGATGTGATACGCCTTGGAAGAGGCCCACATAAGAGGTATGGGTAGACACGTTTAAATGTAATGAAAGATTTGGTGGTTCTTCATGCCATGGCTCACATATACTGTCCAAAGTTGGCCTCTGGTCTCCTTGTGACACTTTTGCAAGAAGCATGTGATATTTTCAACTTCAAGTGAGACAAGAACTGACCCTGGAATGCATTTTGTTTTGAGAATCTTCTCTCACAAATTGTTATCCTTGTTTTTTAGGTAAAAGTCATGTTTGGCTAGTTGGAATACCATTTACAAATTGAGGTCAAAACTTAGTTGATAATAAAGATATCCACAAGAGAAAGAGGACTCGAGGTGAAGAGTGGCCAGAGTGAACTAGTCCCCATGACTACACCAGTTGGCTGTTCTGTCCATAGGATGGACTGGATGATTCGCCTCTTTTTCATTAATCTCTTTACCTTACATTAATCAACATTTTACCACAGTCAATCTTTTTTGGCTGTTGACCTTTGACCATTTGTTTTTTTTATTTCCAATTTTTTCCCAACCCTGACCTCCATATTACCCACCCACCTAGCTACTATACTGACCTAAATCTTAGCCCTGCCTACTAATTAACAATTAATCCTTTACTTACCTTGGCAAAACACTTATCTCCTCTTGGCTAAACCTATATTTTTTCTTGGCTAAACTTCTATCTCTTGGCAGAATCTATATATTTTATTGGCTAAATTTCTCTCTCTTGGCTAAACTTATATATTTTAGTAACTAACTTTTATTTCTTCGTTAAACTTATATTTTTTCTTGACTAAACTTCTATCTCTTGGCTAAACCTATATATCTTACCAGTTAAGTTCTATTTTTTGCCTAAGCTTATATTTCATATTGGTTAAACTTATATCTCTTGGCTAAACCTATATATCTTACTAGTTAAGTTCTCTTTTTTGCTTAAACCTATATTTCTTATTGATTAAACTTTTATCTCTTGGCAAACCTATATTTCTTATTGGTTAAACTGATATTTCTTGGCTAAACTATTTTTTCCTAGCTAAAATTCTCTCTTTTGGCAAAACCTATGTCTTTTGACAAAACTTATATTCTTTTTGGTTAAACTTATATCCCTTGGCAAAACCTATATATCTTCTTAATTAAATTTATTTTTCTTAATTAAACCTATTTTTTTCTTGGTTAAATTTGTATATTTTGGCTAAACCTATATTTCTTCTTAACTAAACTTCTATTTCTTGACAAACTCTATATATCTTATTAGTTAAACTTCTACTTAATTCTTACTCTAGAAATTAATGAAAAAAATAAATACATTTTTCAGTAATGCCATTTTAATTATTCCCAAAACATTTATTTATTCCCAAAACCTACTGACCCACACGTCATTATACCTACCTATGCACTTGCAAATTATGGACTTCAATTGCAAAAATTATAATGTAAAATGTGGGTATTGCAATTGTGAAAAAAGTCCTTTACTTCCATTTTGGACCATTTAATGAAAGATGTACTTAATTTAATTAAGGAATAGACATGATAAATTTAGAGTTAAAAACGCATCAAATATTTATGAATATTTGCATAATTTTTAATACTAATCAAAGTCAATTTTAGGTTGGATTTTGGGGGGGAAATTTGGCCAAATTTTCACATACAAATACTTGCAACAAAATGCATTTTATCTCTTTTCAAGGTGAATGAAGAAAGTCTCAACTTGAAGTGACCACATTAAAGGTAAGAAAACAAACTTTTATTTCATTCATTTATTTTTTTTCTTTTCTTGTGTTTCAATTTTAATTCATCAATCACTCCTAAAAGATTATTTTGTATGGCATTTGTATATGTTTATGTAGTTATTAATTTTTATGAAATTTACCATTAAATTTTTTAATTTTATATATAATTTTTTGGGGTAATTAATTTTAAACTTTAAAGGTAATGTTTCCATTCATTTTAATTTTAATTGATTAACTTTAAAATTCAAAACATAGTTGTTATAAATGTTTTTTGTACTCCATTTGTAGTTTTGTTTGTATCATCATTAGTTTGAGAGCATTTATAATTAAGATTATTTAGGGTTTTAAATTTAAGGTTTAATGAAATGTGTGTTGATTTATTTAAGTTGTGTTTTCAAATCAAGATACAACTCCTTTGAATGTGATATCATCCTTTAACAACAATGGTATGACATTTTTTCTTAATCATTTTCTTATGTTTTTTTATTGTTTTGTTCTTAATTTAAGGAAATCAATTTCCTTAGATGGTTTTAATATAGTCATAAAATTCCACTAAAAATGTTCAATGTTTGATATATGGATTTAGCATTTTGGCCTCCCATAAATAGTGTGGATTTAAGGTCATAATGCCAATATTACATTTTGCCACCCACATATAGTGTGCATTTTTAAATTGTTATGCAATTATCACATTTCCCTCTCCCATACATAGTGTGGATTATGGTCATAATGTGGGTATTGCACTTTGGCCCAATATATAATGTGCATTTTTAAATTATCATGTAAGTATTACATTTAGGGCTCCCACATATAATGTGGATTAAAGTCATAATGTGGGTATTGCATTTTTCCCCCATATATAATGTGCATTTTTAAATTGTCATGCAAGTATTACATTTAAAGCTTCCACATATAGTGTGGATTAGGGTCATAATGTGGGTATTGCATTTTTCTCCCATATATAGTGTGCATCTTTAAATTGTCGTGCAGGTATTGCATTTAAAACTCCCACATATAGTGTGGATTACAGTCATAATGTGGGTATTGCATTTTTCTCCCATATATAGTGTGCATCTTTAATTTGTCACATAGGTATTGCATTTTTTTTTCCATAAATAATGTAGTTTATTAACTATCATGTGGGTATTACATTTAGATTATCCATAAATAATATGGATTCAAAATTTACAATTATGGCCATAAACCATATCATATATTTTTCATACTTAGCATTTAAGGTATTATGTGCATGATTATATAGGGTTTAGATGAGGGATACAAATTAAGTATTTAAAACATGTACATTTGTATTAGTATTGAGTATGATAATTAAGATGTAATTCAACATATTGCAACTATAAAGTTTTGGACATCAATATCAATTTATTGTTTTTTTTTGTACAATCAACTCAAAGCATAGTTTCAAACATGGGTCATACTTCAAAATCTCAATATATTGAAATTCAAAACCCAAAGAAATCACCCTTTAACAACATGGACTTGGTATGGAAAAAATATGTTCAATAAGGAGGGGCACATATAATCGAGGTTGAATGTGCATACATCCCACATGCATGAATCTTGAAATTTATAAACGGTGAATGAAACTATGAAGACTCCCTGATGGAGTAAAACATTTATAAACGGGTACCTTCACAAGAAAATGTAAAAAATGCCAAGAATCTAAAACCACCTTGGCCATATTTGGTATGATGTTTTATTATTCACTTTTGTTTTAAAGAACTTGTTTTTTAACCTCATATTGTACCAAACTTTAGATCCTTGATTGATTCCACATTTTGTAAGTATGCATGTGGGTATGGGTCGAAAAATAATCATGGAGACCCAAATCACCATCAATCCATTAAACGAGGTTATTTAGTTCAATTTTCAATTAGGTAATTGTAGACATGACTCGAGGTGGTAGAGATAATATTTTGCCATCAACCTCATACACGAGCCAATGGTGAGCTTACACATGGCAAACATGACATTGATTCCATTACGTGACCATCTTTTTTTGCCCCACGAATGTCACAAGCCCTCAAAAACCACATTTGGACCAATTGGGTTTAAGCTACACTGTCAAGCAAATATATGATAAGCATAAGGCAATATGGTGGGCTAGAATCAATGCAAGAAGAAGCAATGACAAGGGATGATTTCATTAGACAACAAAACATTGGTTATTTGAATCGCAAACACAAAAAAAGGAGTTTGTGTTTACACAAAGATCCAACCATTTTGCCTTCGCACATGGGCATTTACTCATCTAGATGATGTGTTTTATTTTCAAGATGCAAGTGAAGATAATAGGATTCATGTCCAATCCACAATAGGGATACAAACCCCGTCTCAATTGCAAGCCATGGTATCATTAGGTGATAATGGGCAATTTCAATGGATGTCACCTTCGACACCAATGATGTGAAATTTCATTTATTCACATTGATCGTGTTTGATGCACATCGCACTGGAGTGCTGGTTGCATGGATCATTACAAGCCACCAAAAATACGATGATTTGGTGGAATGGCTAACTCTTTTGAAAACAAAATGGTGATGATGTTCCACAAGAATTATGAACATTGCGATGGGTTTTATTTTCATTCTACCTTTTTTTGAGCTTTTATGTACATGCAGCCATTTCAAAATTTCATCCCACATTTTCCATTATAAATAATATTATTAATTGAAATGATAATAAATTGATATTTTATGCATGGTTAGGATTGTGTGGGACAACGATCAAATGCCCATTTACCTTTGCCTATGGCATGTTTTAAAGGCTTAACATTTACATTTGATGGAAAAAATCAAAGACAATGAAGTGCGACATGCAATATTGGATGACCTTCACATTGTCATGTACATGCCCATTGAACCAAGTGAAAGCATTGAAGCCTTCATGATTCATGGAAAAAACAAAACCATTGAAAGCTTCACCCAACATTTACAGTGATTCATGGACTCGATATTTTTGGACCCATTATTTCTTAGTTAGTACATGAATTGACTTTCAATCCATTGTTGTTGTTGCACCATGTTATGCATATCCCAAAATATTCACTCTTTGAATTAAGGTGAAAATACCAATGGTGGACCTCGCAATCCCATGTGGGCGCAAAATGCAATACCCACATCAAGACCTTAATCCACACTATTTGTGGGAGCACTAAATACTTGCATGACAATTTAAAGATGCACACTATATGTGGGGGCAAAGTGCAATATTCACATTATGACCCTAATCCACACTATATGTGGGAGCCTTAAATGCAATACTTGCATGACAATTTAAAAATGCACACTATATATGGGGAAAAAATGCAATACCCACATTATGATTTTAATCCATACTATATATGGTAGAAGCAAATACAATACCTACATGAAAATTTGTGGATGCACACTATATTTTGTTGTAGATTTATGGATGGTGTGGTTTCAACGAATGCCACATTCAAACTAGCACACATAAACATCAATTGAGTCTTACCATGGGGCATTAAATCATTGGTTTTCTTTGGAAACAAAAGGGCTTTGAGGTTGATGAATTGATCGGTTAATGTGGAGATTCACGACAACAATTACAAGACACTACATGCACACATTTGAAATGAAGAAACGTGAGTTCATAAAAAATAAGGTTATGGAATTCATTGTGAAAACGAACGTTAAAAAGGTCACATTGATTTCTCACAGCAATGTCACCCATGGAATAGATGATTCAAACAAAATTGGCCATGCATGGATGGTACAAAGCCAACAACATCTAAATATAACATATAAGGTCCTACTTCCTTTCACCAAGTATGCTTGTTACACATGTGAATGGGTGTTGCATGGAAACTTGTGTAAACATCAAGTTGCCATTTTTCTTACATGTACCGATCTCACTAAAGAAAATATCATTCAATATTACGGAACATAGTATGGATCTAATTATGGAGGTTTTGTTGCCATGTTTGTGGACCTTACCTATTTGCACATTTATGACAATGAATCTAATGATGAAGAGGCCGATGAAGATCACTCTAAAAAACCATGGGTTGTTGATATGTGCGAGCTTATGAAACTGGATGATACCTCCCTCGATGTGGAAAAAGAGAACGATTACAACCAACCTTCAAGTTCATCCACCCCCATGAAGAAAGTGTTTGCTTGAATGGGTGACACAATATAAAAAATCATGAATGAAATCAAAGAAGGTGTGGTTTAACTCATAGACCACACCACATCATTGTTACATGTTATTGCAACTGATGTACGAAATATTTACCTTTCCAAGGCGAATGAAGTCATGCATCTCGGCATGGTATTTCATTGCGTCAATGATGGACTTGGTAATTCACTACACCAGATGAAGGATTGGCATGAAAAGATGTTAAAACATGGAAATATCTGTAAGAAGAAAGCTCATGAATTAAAAAAACACAAATTTGTTTGTACTTATCCCCCATTTTAATTTTCCATTATTAAAATGTGCGTCATATTACAATTGTGTCAAAGAATAGATCATTTATGTGTTAATGGGTTTATTTTTGTATCAATGAACATATAGGGTTTGAAAATTAAAGTCGCATTATTAAGGTTATATAACACATATCTTCTAAAACTCCCAAACAAGAATATTTCACTCAAACATCATATAAAGGTGGGTATTGCAAGTCAATTGTACAATAATCACCAAGTCAATATGTAGGTAATGCTTACCCATCTTGTTTTTTGTGGCATTTAATTGGTATTACATGTAGGTATTGCAAGGTTTAAGGTATATCATAGTTTAAAGTTAATGAACACTAACACAAGTATTGCACATAATTTCATATCTTTCGTGGGTATTAATTATGTTAAATAAAGGTATTGCAAATTCCCTACTCCTTCCAAAGGGGGATTTGACCACTTAATGCGAGTATTGTCCTACCTTTTTCATTAAAATGATGATTTGCTTTAGTTATAAATATCATTTGGATATTTCTTATTGCATTAAGTCCATTAAATATAGGTATTACATTTGGTGAACAAGATCCCCTAAGTAAACCTAGATGATGAGGGACTAAGTTTTTGTAATACCTATATAATAAATTTTTATTAACCAAAAGGGGGCTTTTGGTGAGGGTACACAATATAGATTTATGCATGTATAATGATAAGTTTAATATGGTAGATTGGTAATATTACATTATAATAATAAACGCAAAATTACCTTAATGATCACCTTAACATTCACTACAAACAATGTAGGTATTGCAAATTAAGGTTTGGAAAAATTAAAACATGCCCATAATTAATGTTTACACCTAAAGATGAAAGTATTGATGATTGGTTTTTTTTTTTTTAAATAGGTATCTTTTTGGATACATCCTATTGTTTTTATACACTAAATGCAGGTATTGCATTTGGTAAACAAGATGATCTTACATAACATTAAATGATGAGGGAATAGGTTTTTGCATTATGAAATCAAGGGGGGTTACATAACATAGATTTACCTAGGTATTGCAATTTGGGATTTAACATAGGGTGATAGGGTATGGTATTACAAATTGAAAATTTTAACCCTCATCATGTAAACATTACAACCTAATGGATGCATAGGTTTAAATTTGAAAAATTAAGCACACCTTAAAATGTTGAATTAAAACCTTTGTATGTAACAAGAAATCCTTACATTGACTCTAAATTAAATAAACCAAAAAAATAAAATTGGTTGCATAACTTTAATGCTGGAATTTAACAATTTTTTTAGAACTAAGTGTTAAATTTAATTTTGGAATTATTTTTGCATAACCTTAAATTGTGTACATACTATCAACTTATGTTTTAGACCTAATTAAAGGGGGGACCTCAACCAGTAGGAAGGTTTTTTTATCATCCATACCTTTGTCACAAAATCACCTTCATTCTCTTTTGCTTTAATGAAAAAAGAAAAGAAAAATAGTGACCTCGTTAAATATATGTGTGTATGTGAATACATAAATTCACTTAAAAAATATTCCATGAAAATAATATAAATGTTAGGAAAAATGTTACCTTAAAATAATTAATAACAAAAAGGTGGGCTTAATTTCCCTAAACCCAATGTCCCCCCTATTTATTTGAAATGTATATTAAGCAAAAGTTTAGATTAGGGTAATGGAACATGAACATGAGATATGTGGGTATTACAATTTGAAACGTTTTATGGAGAACCCAACCATAAACAAAAGAAGATCAAAAATTTACAATATTTGTATAGACAAACCAATATATGCACCAAAGGGTCCTTTCATGAAAATGGGCAATGTAATTATATAAAAATATTAAATTACATTTTTTCCTTAAGGTTATTGTGTGAGTATTTCATGATAAGGATAATGAAGGTATTGCTTAAATGCTCTAGCATGGCCACGGAATGTGCTAACCTTATTAGATGAAAGTATTGTTCATTTGATTTATAGTAAATGTAATCCATTTGTAATGGATGGGGGTACTATTTGCAACATGGCATAAGATTAACCCAAAATCTACAAATCCCAAAATTAGAGGTCAAAATTAAAACAAGTGGATTGATACAAAAATGTTCAAGTAACCACACTATAAAAAGGATGGTGACAAAAATATATCATGTTAAGTTAATATATAATAGTTTGATACAAAATGGTGCATACATGCACTAAAACTATATTTAAAATTATTCATCTAAGGACGATGAACTAGAAGGAACGCCCATACTGGTGTGATATTTTGCTACAACATTACAACTTTTGTTACATGGTGATGAGTAAATAGTTGATGATGCTCAAGCGCAAGTCGAATTGCATTTGCAACAAAAACCTCATTTGTTGTGCCTTGAAACCTAACACAAGAAAACAAAAAAAAATTACATTCCCAATGTTAAAATGTAAACAATGTTTTTAAAAATATATATATGTATGGAAATATACCACCCATGAATGATTTCGAAATCATGATACTTGGATATTGCATCCATTTATTTGACTTAGTTGCATTTATTGGATTCCAATGTCCAATTCCGAACACCCCATGCAACTTTCAAAGGCTTTGCATAAACAACTCTACTTGCCCGAATTGTTTCAACAAGGTCCTCATCCTTTTCAAGGTGTGCCCATGCATTTTGTGGGATGAACCCCATTCCCCATGCCAGAATCCCAATGATGCCCAACATGATTTCGGAAACTAAACGTACCAACAAAGACCATTTAACATGTTCCATTTGTTGCACTTGGGCTTAGAGTTCATCCCATTCTAACTCTTCTTTCTTTTCCACTTTATTGGGAGCCTTCTTTTCATGCTACTTTTGCCTTGCATGTGGGTTGCTCAAAATTTGATCGTTCATAACATGGTGATTTTGTTGCCTTGGTCCCCCAACACGAGTAGAAGGACAGCCAAATTTGTGTACCTCCATGCGAAGCCTATGTTTGTTATCCAAATGTTAACAAAATAGCCATTTAGCCGCATAAGCATCGGTGCATCCATTAATCTTGCACTTCCACCTTGACCTTTTGTGCACCCAATTTGCATCTTCCATTGCACAATTTGGTGGTACTTCTATTTGATCACTTTCATGTGAAGCCATTAGAGCCCCTATAAGAACAACATTCAAAATCAAACTAAAAAATAATCTTTAAGAATGATGAAAGTATTACAAACAAGCTAACAATAAAAACTTACAAAACATGAAGGTATTGCAAATAGACCAACAAGAAATCCCTACACAATATGAAGGTATTGCAAATAAACTAGCAAGAGAACTCTAACAATATGAAGGTATTATAAACTAGCAAATAAACACTAAATACAAGGAGGGTATTACAAATAGCCTAGCAATTAAAACCTTCAAACAATGAGGATATTGTTTGGAAAAAATTGCACAAAAAAATACCCCATCCCCATCTTCAAATAGAGAATGAAGATGGGGTTTAGGGGTTGGATTGGGATTTTTTATTCATAATGTGTTACATTACATTCTTTTAAACCCTATCATGTGAAAGCTATCATCCATCACAACATATTTACCTTCAAAAGTAGGAGTATAGATAATAATTCTTTGTTTCACTTCAATTTCCTCTTCATTTGCTACAACATTCACTTGTTGATTATCAACAATCACCTTCCTTAGCAAACTTCTTTTGACCATCCTATAACAAAAGCAATCAAATCTTCAAACAACAATCAATCAAAAAAAAGAACAAAAGCTTGAATCTCCCCAACAATAGCAATTGCCACCACTACCCAAGAACGTCAAGCTCCTTTTAAACAAACAATTGCAAACAACATATAAAAATGGATAATAACTTATTTTTTTGAACTTGCTGCTATTTTTTTATACAAAAACAACAACTTGAAACAAGAAGAATTGCAAATTTAAATGTTCCCAATATCAATAATAATAAATATTGTTCATTATATTTAAAAACTTAAAAGCCCTATACCTTAGAAGTTTTATTTTTGATTAAAATAAATTAATAAGGTCTAATTATAAATTTTAATTATTGTAACTATATTTTTCATTATAATTGAATTGAATTAATATATAAATCATAAATTTATATTATTAAATCTATTTTTACTATAATTATTTGGTTATATTGACTAATTATTCACATGAATTCATTATAAATTAATTTTTATAATTGAAATTTTATTAATAATTACATTAAATCTTGGGCATGACATGTGGTGCCTTTGTGTACAACAACTGAAAAAGAATAGGAGAAGATGACAGATGAGCCCAAATCCTAGCTTCTTGTCGTCTTTTGCACTTCAGAAAAAAAATCAAGAGACAACAACGAGCCATTAGGCTCCTCGTCGTGTTCTACACCTGAGAAAAAACCCAAGAGATGACAACAAGCCAGGACCTCCCAGCTCCTCGTCATCTTCTGCATTTGAGGAAAAAAACCAAGAGAAATGACAACCAGCCTCCCAGCTTGCCGTCATCTGCTACACCTGAGAAGAAAAACAAAGAGATGATGACAAGCCTCCTGGCTCATCATCATCTTCTACACCTAAGAAAAAAAACAAAGAGATGACGATGAGCCAGGAGTTAGGTAAATGTTTTTTGTATGTGGTGTGTATTTCAGTTCGGACTTACAAAGAAAGATCTCCTCTGTAGGTGCTGAGTCACACCAGCCAGCAAGAAGCCCTTTTCTCCATGAAACAAGAATCCAGGAAAGCATTACAAATACCTCAGCATTGTCGAACAATGCACAAACAATGCACAATGCAGTGTCAAAGATTTATGTAGATTGTAAATGAGACTCCAAACCTTGATTGAACTTTGAGCACAAGAGGACAATTCTGAGAGAGCAGGCTGTCGGGAAAGGAGAGACTTTTTCTGTTGAAATGCAGATATATAAGCATGCTTGTTTTAGTTGTCATTCATATTTTTTGTTCCAACCTCACTGAAACACCAAGTTTTTTCACTGGAATGGGTGAAGAGTAAGGACTCAGGAGGAGATAAATTTATGACTGTATCTTGGATGTGGAGATATTGTAGCAAGCACAAATAGAGAAGCTGCTGGGGATGCTCTAAGAGAAAGTAAAAGAGTTCCACATTTGCTTAAACTGTAATTGCTGGATTTCTGAGTTCAATTGTCTGTATGTGACAGAACATTGCTTGATTGCATATTTGCACCAATTTGCAATAGGTTGATGTACAGAGGA